>TARA_R110000850_G_scaffold262113_3_pt1 | contig 70660 bp, 60 predicted proteins | sample TARA_R110000850 | Tara Oceans TARA_R110000850 (sample SAMEA4397586) | marine metagenome | biome: Polar Biome; feature: [SRF] surface water layer (ENVO:00010504); material: water (ENVO:00002006), including particulate matter (ENVO:01000060) such as... | depth 5 m
GGGGGCTTCTCCTTCCAGCGAAGCGCCCCGGTCGAGGCCGGGGCGCTTGCCATCGGCACGGGTCAAGCGGCCAGCACCTCGGCGGGTTCAACCGCCATTGCTTCGGCATCCTCCGGGGCGTCCTGCTCCGGGCCTGCCTCCTGCGCGGCATCCTGCGGGCCTGCGGCCTTGAAGATGGCGGGCATCCAGCCCGTGCCATCGGCCAGCCGCTCGGCTTCGCTGGCAATGTCGGCCTTCTTCAACTTCGCCAACCGGGTGACGGATTCCGGTGCAAACGCGCTCACGGCATCCAGAATCACGGCCTTGGAAACGTGCTTGAAGTAGCCTTCTGCGGTCGGCTCCCACCATGCGGCCATGTCCAGCCCAACCGCCTGCGCCAGTTCCGCGCCGGGCTGGTGCTGCGTGGCGCGTGGTGTCACCACGTCCACGGTGGACGCCACGCATGCGGCCAGCAACCGCACCAGTTCGGTCTGCGACAGCGCCAGCAGCGCGGCGAACAGTTCGGCGTCATCCTGCGGCAGCCGTTCGCCCCATGCCTGTTGCAGTTCGCGCAAGGCGACGGCGGCGGGCGATTCCGGCCAGTCGGGCGCGTAGGCGTCCAGCCTGTCCTTCACGGTCAGGCGCACGCCGAGCGGCAGGTCTTGGCCGTAGCGGCTGTCCTGCAAGACGGTCTGCACCATGCCATGCACAAGCGCGGCCAGCGCCACCTGCGGATGCCGGGCCACTTCGATTTGCAGCGCGGCGGTGCGGTGCGCGCTGAGGCGCTGCGCGAGCCTATCGGAGAGGTTCGCGGCCTTGGGCGGCTCGGTGTCCTCGCCATCGTCATCGGTCGCGCCTTCCGTGCCGGTGAAACCTTGGCGCAGCTTTTCCAGCGTGCGCAGCGCCTTGGCCTCGGCCTCGCGCAGCAGCCCGCGATGAATCGCGGCCTTGCCGTCGCGGTCGATGGTGACGATGGCACCGGCCACGGCGCGCACGTCCGGGGCGTAGCCCTGCAAGGCATCCTCCGCAGCTTGCAGTTCCCCGGCGACCTGTTCGCGGAGCGGTTCCAGTGTCTCGGCCTTGTCCTCGTCTTCGGCGTCGTAGGCTTCTTCCAGTTCGGTGTCGATCTTGTCGAAACGGTTTTGCAGCGAAACGATGCGGCGGGCTTCGCGGGCGGTCGGTTCGCGCCGCTGGCGCGGTGCGTTCTGGAACGCTTGCCGGTCGGCATGGCTCAGGTGCGGCACGGCCTCCACCCATGCCCAGCCCTCGGCGCGCACGTCCTCGGCCAGCGTCGCCAGCTTCTCGCGCACCAGCCGTTCCAAAAGCGCCGCATCGTCCAGATACACGCCGCTGTCGTCCTCCGCGAACAGGTCGCGGCGAGTGCCGCCGCCTGCTTCGGTGTAGGCGTCCAGCCCGACGAAGCGGGCCAGCGGGTGCTGTGCGTCGATTTCCCGTTCGGTCAGGTGCTCGCGCAGCGCGGACGGGCTGCGCTGCCACTGCGGCGCGCTGTAGAACGCGGCTTCCTGCGCGGCGTGATCGTCGGTGATGGCAAGGGCCATCAACTGTTCCAGGGTGACGGCACCGGCCCGATAGTCGGCCATCAGGCGTGGCGAGACGTTGGCGAGTTTCAGGCGGCGTTGCACCACCAGCGGGGAAACGCTGAAGTCGGCGGCAATGTCCTCGATGGGGCGGCCCTCGGCTACCAGCGCAGCGAATGCCTCGAACTGCTCGGCGGGGTGCATGGCTTCGCGCTGCACGTTCTCGGTCAGGCTCACGGTGCGGGCGCTGCTATCTGCTACCAGCAGGCAAGGCACTTCCCAATCCTTGGCAATGCGCTTCTTCTTGGCCAGCAGCTTCAACGCGGCCAGCCTGCGGCCACCGGCGACGACTTCGTAGTGCTCGCCATCGGCGACCAGGATGACGATGAGGTTTTGCAGCAGGCCGACGCGCGCGATGCTCGCGGCCAATTCTGGAATGGACGTGCGCGCGCTCTTGCGCACGTTGCGCTTGGACTGGCGCGGCAGCAACTGCGACAGCGGCACCAAGATCAGGTTCTTGGTCGGGTCGGCCACTTCCAGCGCGGCGGCGGTGTTGATGGCGCGGGTTTCGGTTTGAGTTACGGTGTTCATGGTGATGACTCCTAAAGAAAGAATGTGAAACAAGGGAATGAATGGAGGGACTGCCCGCCCCTCCACGTGGGGTTCAGGCTTTCAGGCGCTGCATGCCATCGGCGAGCAGCCACAGGGCGCGGTTCAGTCGCAGGTTCTGGTCGATGCCCTGCACGGCGCGCGTGCGCTGGCGGCGTCCGTTGGTGCTGCGGCCCATCAGTCCGCCTTGCGTCAAGTTCTCTTGCGTGCGGTTGAACACGCTCCACAGGTCGGGGCGGTTGTCGTCGAACCTGCGCGGGGCCAGCACTTGGCTTTCGGTGATGGGCGCGGGCTTGTCCGGGTCGTCGTACTTGAGAGCCAGCGCGGCGCGGGCGAATACTTCCGCTTCGCCGCTGTCCAGCGTGATTGCCTGCATGGCATCGCGGGAGGCTTGCGCACGCTCGAAGCCGTGCAGCACTTCATATGCGCCTTCGATGACGTGCCCGGCCACGTCGCCTTTGTGATGCACCCGCACGTCCGCCACGGTGTCGCCGCAGACAAGGCCATTGCTGCACACGAAGCGGAACATGCCCGCCAACATCTGATAGCTGCTCGTTCCATCGTGGGAATTGAGCAAGATGATTTCGTTGGCTTCGCTGCCGGCGATCTGGCTGGCGTGGCGCAGCCGGATCATGTGCTTGGTGTGCTCGCGCTTGCCTTCATCGCGCACGCGGGTCTGGCAGACCATGAAGGGTTGAAAGCCTTCCTTGCGAAGCTCGGTCAGCACGGCGGCGGTGGGGATGTAGCTGTATCGCTCGGAACGGCTTTCGTGCTTGTCCTCGGCAAAGATGGACGGGGCCACGCGCTGGATTTCGTCATCCGTCAGCGGATGACTGGCGCGCAACATCGGGGAACGGGAAGCGAAACGGGATGCGAGTTGCATGGTGGTTACTCCTGACAAAGTTGCTGTTGAAGGCCCCACCGGATTCCTAGATTCGGAGCCCGCCTTTCGGCTTCTCCGGTGGGGTCGGCGCGGAGACCTGGGCCGGCCTCGTTGCCACCGTCTTTCCTGAGTTCATCGCCCGCGACGGTCAGGAGCGCGCGAACGGGTGCGGTCAAGGAAACAAGCGACGGGTTGGTGCGGCCCGCAGCGCAGCGAGCACACGGCCCGGCGCGCCTTGACGGCACACGGGCGCGGGCTACAGTCGCGGAAAGGTGATGAAGTCAGGGAAGACGGATCGACTGGCAACGGCCAGCAGTTGGCGCAGATCCCACGCAAGCGAAGCGCGCAGCGCCGCAGGCGCGAAGGCCGATCAGGTGCAACCTGTTCGGCAGCCTTTCAGGGGCGCCAAGCAACGCGCGGCGGGGATCGGCTGCAAGCCGTTCCCCTGGAGCGCAAGCGCAGCGCGCAGGCCCGCGAGGGCCGAAGAACACGACACCAGGCGCAGCAGAAAAAAAGCGCCGCCCCCGCGATCGGCGGGAACGACGCTTTGAGATTTGCATCGAGCGATCAGCTCGACGCCGGCGACACCATCGTCTGAATCTTCTCGATGATGCCGGGTTCGACGAAGACGCAAACCTGATCGGCCGCGAGCTGCACGTTGAACATGGCGGCGAACGCCTCGCGTTTCAGGTGCGCCAGGCGGCCCGTGCGATAAGCCTCGCTCGGCTTCAAGCGATCAGCGCCCGACGGCTTGCCGCTGCGCGCAGGGTCGCATTCGACCAACGCAACGAAACCATCGTCGAACAGCTTCTGGTGTTCGGCGCACAGGCCCCAGCCTGTCGTCGTGTAGCGCTCCAGGCTCTGGCGCAGGCGCTTGTCGAGCAGGATGCTGCCGGTGTCGTAAGCCACGCCGCAGACCAGGCAGACGTGACGTTCCAGCGAAACATGCGATTTGTCGTTCATGATGACGATCTCCGGTTGCTCGGGCGGAATTGCCCGGAACCGGCGCCAGCACGGCGCAGCGCAAGCAGTCAGGGGTCGCAGACGGCCGCCAGGACGCCAGCGCGCAAGGCGCGCGCAGCCCTTGACGGCGAGAACGCCGTGATACGGTGAAGGGAACAGCAAGACCGCCCATCCACCGCCACGAGGGCACGGACAGGCAAGCGGAGCGCGCAGGCCCTCAAGGGCCGGAGGCGTCAGGGATCAAAGCCGGATGGCCGTGATTCGGCACGAAGCACGGGGCGCAGCCCGCGAGCCCGACGGCGGGACGCCGGGACGCCCTGATTCGTCCTCTGAATATCCTTTGGAGAGAACCGCAAGCGACATTTATAGTTGTGATCTGTCGGCCGACTGTCGGGTTGCTGTCGTGTTGCCGTTGTTCCTGGCTCCCCATACTTCGCCACGTCTACTGATAACGATGGAGCCACCCATGAACGCTACAGAAAACGCCCAACAAACCCGTCTGCTGACGCCGGCCGAACTGGCCGCCTGCATCAAGCTGTTCCGAGAGATGCGGCAATGGTCCCAGGAGCAACTGGCCGCCATTTCTGGCCTCAACGTGCGGACGATCCAGCGGGTTGAACAAGGCTTGTCTGCCAGCCTTGATACCCGCCGCGCCCTTGCTAGCGCGTTCGAGTTCGAGGACATCGACGCCCTCAACAAGCCTTTCACCATCCCATCCGAAGAAGAATTCAAGGCCGAGAAAGAGAAGTTCGATCGGGAGCACGTCACGCTGACGGCCACACCGCTGACAACCGGGAAGCAATTGGCCAAGTTGGCTGAGTCCTGCACGATGGACTTGTCAGAGCCAGCCTTCGAGCTGACCCGCGAAGCGGATGAGACTTTCGCCATGCTGGTGGATTACTTCCGCGAGTACCGGGATTGCGCAGATGTCTACAACGAAACGCAGAAGTTCGACGTGTACGACGAGATGCAGTCCCACATCGACGCGCTCAAGGCGCTCGGCGTCTCACTGCGCTACGCCACGCGCAAGGTGCAAGTGAAGTGGGGATCAGACCCGGACAGCAAGCCGATGCCCGCCACGGTGCTGTATGTGGTCGGCTTTCCACTCGGCAAGGAACCCGAGCAGTTTGCAACGCCAAAGGCTGCCGGCATCCGCCTGTAGCTGGGCAAGCGGAGCGCGCAGGTCCTCAAAGGCACGGAGCGCGTGAAATTCCGAGACACTGTCTGGGATTTCTCGATGACCGGCGCACCCAAGGGGCCGGAAGCGTCAGGGATCACAGCCGGAAGGCCGCGATTCGACACGAAGCACGGGGCATAGCCTGCGAGCCCGACGGCGGAACGCAGGGACCTCTAGGCGGGATAGAGTACATGCTGCCCGTATACCGCCCTTTGATGGACGGGCAATAAAGGCTAAAATTCACCAGATATTTGCATACAAATAAGCGACTTAGGCCGTCACTGCGAGATCGTTGCCGCAATTAAGGCAGGATGGGAAGCTGGGGGGCACGCTGAGCCGATCAACGCTCTAGAAGTGATAACGGAGGGGCCGTATGTCCGTACTGTACCAACTAGCTGTGCTCGGTGAACCCTCCGATGAACAAGTCAATGAGCTGGAACAGATCGTCGCACAAGCAGTGCTGTTATTCGGGTTGCGGCTTGGTCACGAAGTGGGATGGGAAGTTCGCCCTGCTGCGTTCAATCCGGATCAACAAAAGTCGTCCGCAGCCGTCTTCTACGGCGCCACCAATGCACCGTTAGCTAACGTAGCTCATCTGTTGCAGCGCGGAGTACCTATACTGCCAGTGGCCTCCGAGACAGGGCGTGTCGCTGAGGAGATACCTGAGCTGCTACGGCCCCTCAACTGCCTCGCGTACAACGCGGGTGGCGCGCAACGTGTGGCTACTGCACTACTGGAATGCGCGGGTCTTTTGCCACGTCAGCGCCGCGTATTCGTCAGTTATCGCAGGGGAGAAGCACGCGAAGCCGCATTGCAGCTTTTCGATGCATTCTCCGCTCGGCTCTTCGACGTGTTTCTTGATACACATGGCATCCCCCCTGCGGAAGACTTTCAAACCATGCTTTGGCATCGTCTATGCGATTCCGACGTACTGGTCATGCTTGATACCCCTGGCTATTTCGAGAGTCGGTGGACCAGTGCTGAGTTTGGCAGAGCACTAGCCAAAGGGATCAGTGTGTTGCGTATCGGCTGGCCCGACTCGACGCCTTCCGTGCGCACGGGCACTGCGAGTCGCGCTGAACTGCTACCGGAGGAAGTGGATGCAGGAACAGGCCGCCTAGCGGACGACGCCATTGAGCGAATATGTATACAACTGGAGGCGGTTCGCAGCCAGAGTCATGCGGTACGCAGCGTCAATCTGGTTAGTAATCTGCGCAATGCCGTCGAGACAATCGGCGGGCAAGTCACTGGTGTTGGTTTGAACAAGGCTGTCTATATCCAACTGCCGGACAGCAGGGAAGTCGTGGTCTACCCCACGGTCGGCGTACCCACTTCGACGACACTGCATGATGCCTCTGCCAACTCCCCGGACAGGTCCGTTGCTGTCGTTTTTGACCACGTAGGGCTTCATCCCCGGTGGCTGGAGCACCTGGACTGGCTCGGCGGCCACATCCGCACTGCGCGCTGGGTCAAAGCCAGCGAGGCCGGTTGGCAATTCGCGGATTGGGAGGTCTAGCACATGAGCGCTATCTTTCTTTCCGCCAGCGTGCCACTTGTGAATCGCGGCAATTACCACGAGACAGCTAATCCGTTCCTCATTCAGTGTGCTGTGCGAGAACTGGTCATTTCAGTGATTCGGCAACACAAGATTGTCTGGGGCGGACATCCGGCGATCACTCCGATGATATGGAGTATCTGTGAGGATCTGAACATCGACTACTCCGAGGCGGTTGTTCTGTATCAGAGCAAATTTTTTCAGGACCGATTTCCTGAAGAAAACCAGCGCTTTCACAATGTAGTCCTAACTGATGCTGTGCCTACCGATATGAGCGCAAGCTTGTTACTCATGCGCGAACAAATGCTTTCTCGCCAAGATTTGGTGGCAGCCGTATTCATCGGTGGAATGGATGGTGTTGAAGCCGAATACGATCTCTTCATTCGCTTCCATCCCCAAGCGAAGGTATTGCCCGTTGCCGCTCCGGGCGGCGCGGCTCTTGAACTAGCAAAACGTCTAGGTCAAGTCGATGAAACAGAATTACACGATGTTGATTTCGCCCGCCTATTCCATTCGCATCTAAGCGCTATCACGTCCGATGGGCGTACAGATTGAAATCGAAAGCAAAAAACGAATAAGGGCGATGACAATGGCTAAGCGCGTATTTTTCAGTTTCCACTACAAGGATGTAATAGATTTCCGGGCCAATGTCGTCCGCAAGCATTGGGTTTTAAAGGACGATCGAGAGGAAGCCGGTTACTTCGATGCCTCCATTTGGGAGGAAGCCAAGAAGCAAAATGAAATCGGGCTGAAACGTCTAATTAACGGCGCCTTGGAAAATACTTCGGCAACTTGCGTGCTGGTAGGTAGTGATACTTACGCGCGGCCGTGGGTCCGCTACGAGATCATCCAGAGCATTTATCGCGGGAACCGTGTTTTTGGAGTTCACATCAATCAGATCAAAGGGAAAGACCAGCTAACAAAAAGTAATGGCCCCAATCCTTTCGACTATCTGGCCTTGAAATACAGCGACGATGGCACGAAGGTCGAAGTGTTTGAGGCCGATGGTGGGAAATGGGTTCCGTATGGAAAACTGACCGACTACAAACTGAAGACCGTCGCTTCCGAACAGAGGTGGGGAAAACTATTCAGCCTTTCCAGCCTAGGCTATAAAATTTACTGCTGGTCAGGCAACGATGGATACAACAACTTTGCCACCTGGGTGGGATAGTGTCGTCCGAGTTCATATCCGGATAGAACTGGCCAGCATCTATATCGCAAAATCAAGTGATGTGCTCGTCAATATGGGCTCAGCAATCCACGCTGATCCGGCCGGCGTCGCTAGAACAAGATTTTGTCCGCGACGTAATCCCATAAAGCTCTGCAATCTGGCGCAAAAACTGTGTCTGTCCACCATAGCTTGGATGCCGAACGCAAACTACCGGAACGAGGTCCACAACTCGATTGGCCGAGACGGCTGCATCATTGCCGATCGCAATGATACGAGCTGGCCGTAGCAGTTCAATAAGGGCCTGGAGTAGTTCTTCACCAGCTCGGCGCTCGTAAGCATTGTGCTGGCGGTTCGTGAATGGTTCGCCTGATTCGTGAGGATGGAGTGGAAATACATTCCACAAGAATATCCGAGCATCAATCTGATCCAGCATGCTCCAGACAACAGCCGCCGTCCGCTCGGCGACAGCAGCGCCAATTGTTGGTCGCTCAGCAGGAAGGTTCCAACGCCGGGTGTGCCTGTCGATATGAACATCATCAGTCAACGCAAGCCCGGTGCGACGCCCACCGCGGTATCCCAGGTCTCGACCAACCCAAATTGCATCGACGGGTTTACTTGCTGCACGTTCTAGCATTGCCGATAAAGCAGTAGCTCGAAGACTGGGCGCATCATCGTGATCGTGCACTTCACAACGATCAGCATAAGGGTTAAAGCAGTTGTCGAATTTCAGCTTGGCAACCGCATTTACGAATGGATGTAGGTTCATTTTTCTGCCTCCAGCGGTTCATAGCGAATTGTGCGATGTGTTCGATCACCGATGATCCAGCCACCTTGGGCAGCCCTAAGTTGGCGAAAGACTGCATAGCCATCCAGAATGGCTCTTTCCCAAAGCTTAAGTGGACATTTTTCGACTTCGTAGCCAGCTACAAATTCGCCGATAGTCTTGAGCATTCCGAGTGAAATGCGCTCCTGATTTTCGAAGAATTTTAGCTCTTTAGCTCTGGTGAAAATCCAGGCGGTCAATCCTTCTTCGACCACAATTGCCCGACCACTATCCTGTGCTTCGTCGTACTCCGGTTTGCTCTTGCGCTTATGCTTAATCAGTGCGCGTATGACTGGTGACCAATGCAGAATCGCAGCGTATGCAAAATGAAAAACATCGTGGAACCGATACCCATCGGGATCGGCAATGTTGTCAGTAAGAGGGTCGCCGATGAATACGCCATTCCACTGAAGGTAGCTTCTGCCACTCTCTCTTTGATTAACGCGAATCTTGAATGTTCTTGGTAGCTGTTCTTCAATTCCGAACCCGGCATCAAAGTCAATCAGGTCTTCTGGTCGCGGTTCGAGAAATGCCCCGCGCGCCTTGCGCAAATTACTTCGCGCAACATCCGAAAAGGCAAGTTTTGCTGCATGAAGCGCACCAAGATAATCACTTGCAAACGCCGCAACTCTCGCATGATCTGGAGTGCCTTCTAACAACGCCGCCGCTGAACGCCCGAGCTTAAAAAGTGTTGTGTCTACAGGGTCGGTAGTTGTTGGCACGGCAACGCGGGCATAGGTTCCTTCGAACATATCAGTTGCCGCGCCAGCCGTTCGGAACCGCGCGTTGCTGGCGGCTTCCGCGAAGAGCTCATCAAACGGAATTTTCAATCGTCTACAGAGTGCAGCGAGATACCAAAGCGTATCGCCAAATTCCTCCTCAGCGGCCCGTTTGAATCCAGGGTAGGCCGATTGCTCACGGATATGCTTCTTGGCAGTAGACATGATGCCACCGACTTCGCCGTAAAGTCCTTGCAATATCGGACCAACGTCCAACGGGTCAAGCACGTCGGTGTCGGCGATTTGATTGGCATAGTCCGCCAATAAAATTGAACCTGTGCTGTGAATAATTGAGTTAGCCACGGAGCGAAATCCATTCTTGTGGCGGTCCCTGATAACCGCTGACTCCGAAATCACGCACCCAATGCTCTAAGAGTTCAACCAGTTGAGGATCATCGAAACAAGACCTGCCAATACCTTGTTTACACAATGGGCGACCGCCCTGATCCCGAAGATTCTCAGGAAACGCTGGCCCCGTGCCGCCGAAGTAAATGAAGTCATCGCTGACCAGTATTCGATTTACACCTGTGTCCCGGGCTACATGTTGCAGGTTGATCTGCCCGTCTTCACGCGAATGAAATGAATCGCGTTGGCACCAATCAGCATCCGGCGTGTTTCGAAAATAGATATTGTCTCCGCAACTTTGTTTGCGGCTACCCATGCGAAAGGGCTTCTTGACATCAAACCGTGCGTCCGCTGCATAGTCCTCGAACGTCATCGTCTCGGTCACACGCATGGCATAGACGAGATGCCCCCCGCGTCTAATGCTGCGGTCATTACTGGCGCTACCGACTACCCAATCGCCGACTCCGGCTTGGCGCCGAATATCCGGTTTGCACGTTGCGAGTGTGCAATAACCGTAAAAAGGATTGGGCGCAAACCCGCTGTCGTAGCGCACTACGTATGAATAGATGCGGGCCATTAACACGGATGGCGCTTAAGAGGCACTGGAGAACAGGGGCCGCCGTCTGGCTTTTCCCAACTGTCCTTGCCATTGATCGCGTCTACGATTGCATCACCATTCCATCCAACTAATGCGTCGGCGTACTCCTCCAGCGCAGCAGGAAGATCACATTCCTTCTCGCCGTGCTCCCATACGCCGATGATCCGCTTACCCTGCTTGGCGGCATATTCAATCTCCCAGTTGACCCATTCACTGTCCTTGGTCTGCGGCGAAACGTAGCAGATAAAAGTGCCGGCCCAATTTATCGCAGGAGCTAGAATTTGAGTTTTGATGTAATCCGGGTCTTTGGCGTTGTTGAATTTTCCAGTGTGGATCGACGAATCCCGGATATCCATTCCCTTGGGAGCCAGTAGCTCCTTCAGCTTTTGCAAGCCCTGGTCGTCCTTGTGGACGTGACTAATAAATACGTTCTTTGTATCCGCCATGTCCCCCTCCTATAAGAACAACCCGAACCACTTTGATGATTGCCGTCATCCTGTGGCAACGGTTATACCGCGGGCTCGTGCAGCCCGAGCAGGCCGCACAACTATTTCAACATACTGATCAAGCGACACCAGCGCTTGCATAAGTCGTTCGAGTGAAATGTTTTGGAGCTTATAGCGACGTACCTGAGACACCTTGGGTTGGGTCATGCCGGTGATGTCGGCAGCCTCCATTTGACTAAGGCCACGCTTGTCTATCAACTCGTTGAGCTTGACCGCAAGCGCGGCCTTTGCTGACAGTTCTTCTGCATCGTCGAACCCGAGGTCGGCCAGTACGTTGTCGGTGCCTTGAGGACTACTCTTGCGTGTCATCATGATCTCCTGCTCGCTACATAGCGGGCGAGCACTGCCTTCAATCGCTTCTCGATCAACTCCACGTCCGGCTGCGGTGTGGCGATTCCGGACTTGGATTTCTTTTGAAACGCATGCAGCACATGCACTGCATCGCCGACACGCACAGTGTAGACCGCACGGAACGTGTCGCCACGATGGTCCTCCACCAGTTCATAGACCCCGGAGCCGAGCCCTTTCCAAGGCTTCGCAGAGTCAGGTGTCCGACCCAACTGCACGACGAACAGCGCGACGCCCATGTCCTTCTGGACAGGAACCGGGAATTCCTTGAAGTCCTTCTTCGAGGAGCCCTCCCAGTAAAGGAGCTTGCGTTTCTCAGTCATGGCAGTATACCCGTTCGGATATATAAAGGCAACCCGCGAGATTGTCGTGTCGCTGATACGACAATTAGCCCTGCGTCGGTCCCCAAGTGCTTGGTCATGTCGTAGCTTCCTCGGCGCGCTGCGCACCCGTGATCGTCTTGCGCCGGTTCGCCACCAGCTCGGCCGCCTGGCGCACCGGATCATCCTCGGTGTGGACGTAGCGCATGAACATCACCACGGTCTTGTGCGCCGTCAGCGCCATGCCGACCTTCACCGGGATGCCCGAGTTAGCAATGTCGGTCGCCGAGCGATGGCGGATGCCGTGTGTACCCACGTGCGTCGCGCCCGCCGCCTTGAGCGCCCGGCACCAGCCGCCGTAATACTCGCCCGTGGTCAGGTGTTGCCCCGGATGGCGTGGTGACGGCAGCACGTAGGGATTGCCTTCCTGCCGCGGCGCCGTCGAAAGCAGCCGGTAGGCTTCCTCGCTCATGGGCTTGGACATGCCGCCGGTCTTGCTGTCGGGCCAGACGACGCGACGGTTTTCCAGATCGACCCACTCCCATTCGAGCGTGACGATTTCGGAGCGGCGGCCGGCGAACTCGAATTGCAGGCGGATCGCCAGCGGGATGACGTAGTTCTCCAGCCCTTCGGCCTCGATCTTGTCGAGCTGCCGGAACAACTTGCCCATGTCCTCGTCGCTGATGAGGTGGGTGGACTTGCCGGCAGGGAACATCGGGACATGGCGGCAAGGATTGGTGCCGTCCGGGCGGAAGCCCCACACTTCGGCCAGGTTGAACATCTTGCGCAAGACGCTGAAGACCTTGTTCGCTTCGGTCGGCTTGTACGAGAGCTTTTCCATCAGCCCCGCGATGTCAGGCCGCTTCACGTCCTGCACCTTCTTGCGCCCCAGCAGCGGAATGATGTTGCGGTTGATGACGCCTTGATAGCCAACTCGGGTGCTGGGCTTGTTGCGCTTCTTGGAGTAGTCCTCCATGAACTTCTTGCACAACTCCTCAACGGTAGGTGCTTTGCGCGCCTCGGCTTTGGCAGCGCTGGGATCACCGCCTCGGCGAACTTCGGCCAGCCAGTTCTGCGCCAGCGAGCGGGCCTGCTCGACGGTCAGTTCTCCGTACATGCCCAGCGCCGGCTTGCGCCGCTCGCCGGCATTCGTCCGGTACTGGAGCATGAAGACTTTGCGGCCGGCCGGTGTAATCTTGCACAGGAAGCCGGGGACGAGGGTGTCGCGCAGCTCGATGGCTTGCGCTTCGGGTTTTGCCGCATCGACTGCGGACTTGGTGAGCTTGATCTTGGCCATAGCTGACTCCTTGGAAAGACCCGATTCCAGGAGCCTGTCAGGAGCCAAGCGGTCGGAAGCCGGGTCAAGTTTCGGAAAGCACCGGCATAGGATGAACTCACGTAAGTTCTTGATAAACCTGCCACAACGAGCTGTGGCGTAGTCCAGCGAAGTTCGGTGCTGGAGTCATGGTGAAATAAAAAAACCGGCGTACGGGCGCCGGTTTCAAGGGGGTGATGCCAGCGCCTTACAGCAGCGCCGCGATGTCGGCCGCGATCGTCTCGGGCTTGTCGGCCGAGCCATAGCGGTTGACGACCCTGCCGTCGCGGTCCACCAGAAACTTGGTGAAATTCCACTTGACGGCCTCGGTGCCCAGCACGCCGGGCTTCTCGCCCTTCAGATACTGGTACAGCGGGTGCGCGTCATCGCCGTTCACCTTGAGCTTGGCGAACATCGGGAAGCTGACGTTGAAGCGGGTCTCGCAGAACGTGGCGATCTCGGAGTCGGTGCCCGGCTCCTGGCCCGCAAACTGGTTGCAGGGAAAGCCCATCACCACCAGACCTTGATCCTTGTACTGGCGGTGAAGTGCCTCAAGCCCCTCGTACTGAGGCGTGAACCCGCAACGGCTTGCCACGTTGACCACCAGCAGCACCTTGCCGGCGTAGTCGTTCATCGACTGGACCTTGCCGTCAATGGTGTGCACGTCAATCTTGAACAGCTCGCTCATGCGGGTTCTCCAAAGGTTCAGAAGCTTGCAGCGTCGAGGGCCACCAGCGCGTCAACCGGTGCCTTCACATTGGCCAGCAGGGTCGGCACCTGGGTCAGCATGCGGCTGGCAAAGAAGTGCGCGGTGGCCAGCTTGTTGGCCTTGAAGCCGTCGTCAGCGTGCTGCGACGCCGCCTGGGCCATGCGCAGCCAGTTGTAGCCGAGGTAGGTGAGGGCAAACGCGCGCTGGTAATCCACGCAGCCGAACGCGCCGGTATTGGGGTCGGACTTGAACGACTGCTGCAGCCAGTCGGTGGTGTCGGCCAGCGCCTCAACCGCCGCGCCCAGCGGCCGGGTGATGCCCTCGTGGCCCGACGCATCGGCCAGCGCGCCCTTCACCTTGTCGATGAAGCGCCTCGGCAGACGGCCGCCATGCATCATCAGCTTGCGCCGCACCAGGTCCATGGCCTGAACGCCATTGGTGCCTTCGTACAGGCACAGAATCTTCGAGTCACGAACAATCTGCTCAATGCCGTATTCACTGATGTAACCGTGGCCGCCATAGACCTGCACGGCCATGGAGCCCAGATCAAACGCCGAATCGGTGCAAAAGGCCTTGACCAGCGGCGTGTTGAGGTCAACCCAGTCCTGCGCTTCCTCGCGCACTGCGGCGTCGGGGTGGTGGTGGGCAAGATCGACATACAGTGCCGTCTCGTACGCCAGCACGCGGGCGCCTTCGGTGGTCGCCTTCATTTGCAGCAGCATGCGCCGCACGTCAGGGTGATGAATGATCTCGGGCGCGCCATTGAAGGCGGTGCCCTGCTTGCGTTCCTGGGCGTAGGCAATGGCGTTCTGCGTTGCCAGCTCGCACTGACCCAAGCCCTGAAAGCCCACCATGATGCGCGCCAGATTCATCATCACGAACATGTTCTGAATGCCGGTGTTGGGCGCGCCCACCATCCAGCCCTTGGCACCCTCGAAACTCATCACGCAGGTGCACGATGCATGAATGCCCATCTTGTGTTCGATGGATGAACACGTGAACGCATTGCGCTCGCCCAGCGAGCCGTCATCATTGACCAGATACTTGGGCACCACGAAGGTCGACAGGCCCTTGATGCCCGCAGGGGCGTCCGGCAACCGCGCCAACACAAAATGAATGATGTTGTCCGCCATCGTGTGTTCGCCGGAGGTGATGAAAATCTTGCCCCCTTCGATGGCGAACGAGCCGTCATCCTGCGGCGTGGCCTTGGTCTTGATCGACGCCAGATCCGTGCCCGCCTGCGGCTCGGTGATGCACATCGTCCCGGTCCATTCGCCGCTGCCAAGCTTGGGCAGATAGGTCTGCTTTTGCGCGTCGCTGCCGTTGGCCAGAATGGCCTCGAAGCAGCCCGTGGTCAGGCCCGGGTAAAGCGCAAAGGCCACGTTGGCCGAACACAGCATCTCTTCAACCACCTTCGACACCAGGTAAGGCAGCCCCTGGCCATTGAACTCGGGCGGATTCGACAGACCGACCCAGCCCGATTCCCAGAAGAGCTTGTAGGCCTCGGCCATGCCCTCGGGCAGGATCACTTCGCCGTCCTTCCACTGCGCGCCCGTGGCGTCGCCCGGCGCGTTCAGCGGGGCGATCTGCCCCTGGATCAGCTTCGCGGCCTCATCGAGCAACCCAGAAATGAAATCGGGCGTTGCGTCGTTGAACGCATCGATATCAGAAAGCTGCCTGACGTTGAGCACGTCATTGAGGACGAATCCCATTTCACGCAGTGGTGCGGTGAACGTTGCCATGTCGTTGATTCCGAACGATGAAAAAATGAAGGCCGCAAGGCTAGCATCCCGGCGGGTCGAATTCACTGCCGGCACGACGGCGTTTCGTGGAGCAGCCGCTACCAAGCCCGCACGCGTCCCACGCCCAAAGTCGATTTGGCTTGCCGTACCGCAGCCGCGCCATTACAATCGCGCTCCTTCAAAATTGAAGGCGCGTAGCTCAGCTGGTTAGAGCACTTCCTTGACATGGAAGGGGTCGTTGGTTCGAGTCCAATCGCGCCTACCAATGAAAACAATGAGTCAGGCCATCTTTCGGGTGGCCTTTTTCATTTGTACGGCAACAGTACGGCAATCGTTCAGCGGGCTTTGCCGTACGGCCCCAATTTCGTGCCGTACGCACCGCACCACGCACGCCTTGCGTGCCCATCTCCGCCAGTTTGGTAACCGTTGGCGGGTTGTCGGATTCGACCAACCCGGTGAATTGATCGGCTGGGATTGAGGCGACTCGGTTGGCTGTTTTCATCTGACGTTCGGAACGTCCGGCACTTTGCGCGGCTTCTATTCTGGTTAACTGAGGGCCTCCGCCGTCCATAAGTTGAAGACCACGTTTGTTTGCCGTCGTAGTGGCAAAGCGCAACCTGTCGCAGGCTCGGCCCCGGAGCTTTGCCCCTGTTGACGAGGGTGTTGACGCCCCAAGGCGCGAGGCGCAATCAACGTCGCCAGCGCTTCATTCGGGCCCACACAGACGGACCCGACGTCTGGAGTCTCACTGCATGAGACGTACCTGTGGCAGGCTCCCGGCATTGCGTGTCCGGTGCCGATCAGTGGCGCCGGCCATCGCCGAGAACGAACGAAACGGGGCGCCATGAACCAACAAAGCCTGTCGGCCTTCATCTGGTCGGTTGCTGACCTGCTGCGCGGGGATTACAAGCAGAGCGAGTACGGTCGGGTCATCCTGCCGTTCACGGTGCTGCGCCGTCTCGACTGCGTGCTGGCGCCGACCAAGGCCGCCGTGCTGGCCGAGAAGACGAAGCGAGAAGCTGCGGGCCTGAATCCTGAGCCTTTCCTGCTTCGCGTTGCCGGGCAGAGCTTCTACAACACCTCGCCGCTGGACATGAAAACCCTCATGGGCGATCAGGACCACATTCGCGAGAACCTGTACAGCTACCTCCAAGCCTTTGCGCCTGCGGTGCGAGACGTGTTCGAGCGTTTCGAGTTCCACGCCCAAGTGGAACGACTGGCCAGATCCGGTCTGCTTTACCGCGTGGTGGAAAAATTCGCCAACATCGACCTGCATCCCCAGCGCGTCAGCAATCACCAGATGGGTCTCGTGTTCGAGGAGCTGATCCGCAAGTTTGCCGAAATCAGCAACGAGACCGCCGGGGAGCATTTCACCCCGCGCGAGGTGATCCGCCTCATGGTCAACCTCATCTTCGTGGAGGATGACGACGTGCTGTCCCGGCCCGGCGTGGTGCGCACCCTTTACGACCCCACGGCGGGTACCGGCGGCATGCTCAGCATCGCCGGCGAATATCTGGCCGAGCACAACCCCGAAGCCCGACTCACCGTGTTTGGGCAGGAACTCAACCCCGAGTCTTACGCCATCTGCAAGGCCGACATGGTCATCAAGGGGCAGGATGTTGCCAACATCGCCTTCGGCAACACGCTGAGTGATGACGGGCACTCTGGCAAGGCGTTCGATTACATGCTGTCCAACCCGCCCTTTGGCGTGGAATGGAAAAAGGTCGAGAAGGAGGTTCGCAAAGAGCACGAGCAGCAGGGATATAACGGCCGATTCGGCCCCGGCCTGCCGCGCGTGAGTGACGGCTCCATGCTGTTTCTGCTGCACCTCATCGCCAAGATGCGCCCCACCAAAGATGGCGGCAGCCGCTTCGGCATCGTGCTCAACGGCTCGCCGCTGTTCACCGGCGGTGCGGGGTCGGGCGAAAGTGAGATCCGACGTTACGTGCTCGAAAACGACCTGTGTGAGGCCATCGTCGGCCTGCCCACCGACATGTTCTACAACACCGGCATCAGCACCTATGTGTGGATCGTGAGCAATCGCAAGCCCGAAGCGCGCAAGGGCAAGGTGCAGCTCATCGACGCCTCCGGGTTCTGGCAAAAGATGCGCAAAAGCCTCGGCAGCAAGCGCAAGGAACTGTCCGACGCGCACATTGCCGACATCACCCGCATGTTCGGCGAGTTCGTCGAGGCCCAGCAGGCCACCGTCTTCAGTGCCGAGGGCAAAGAGCTTGCCCGTCACCTCATCCGCGACGCAGAAGCGGCACCCGAGGCGCCGGTTGGTGGGCGCGTCGAGCTGGCGCCCGTCAGCCGCATCTTCGAAAACGAAGCCTTCGGCTACCACACCATCACCGTGGAGCGACCGTTGCGGGACGAGGCCGGCAACATCGTGCTCGGCCAAAAGGGCAAGCAGAAAGGCAAGCCCCAGCCCGACAGCAGCCTGCGGGACACCGAGAACGTGCCGCTCAGCGACGATGTGATGAGCTACTTCAAGCGCGAAGTGCTGCCCCACGCACCAGATGCCTGGATCGACCCCGACAAAACCAAAGTCGGCTACGAGATTCCCTTCAACCGCCACTTCTACGTCTTCAAGCCGCCGCGCCCTCTGGACGTGATTGATGCAGAGCTCAAGCAGACCACCGACCGCATTTTGGAGATGATCAAGGGGCTAACGGCGTGAGACGCTTAAACCTCAGCCGCCGCTGTGTAGGAGCCACACCATGAACCGCGATTTGACCGTGTCCAGCGTGGATCGGCAGAACATTCTGAACAATCCCTACGCACTGGAAAAAATTCAGAACAGCCTCAACCTGCCAGCCTTGGAATTTGAGGGGGAGTACTACCTCACACGACGCCAAGTGGCTGATTTATATGACATAGACGACAGCACGCTGGACCGCTATTTGGCCGCTAACGACGCCGAACTTCGCCATAACGGCTACGTTTTAATGCGCGGAAAACATCTTAAAAACATGCAGTTACAGTTTGGTCCCCTCATCAATGCGGGGAGCAAAACCACCCAGCTCGGCTTCTTCACTCTCCGCGCCGTGCTCAACCTTGGCATGTTGCTCGTCGAAAGCGAGCGCGCCCGCGCCCTGCGTGCCCGAATGCTGGACATCGTGCTCGATACCCTGGCAGAACGCAGTGGTGGCCACACCAAGTACATCAATCAGCGCAGCGCTGACTACCTCATCAATGCCTATCAGGAAAGTCAGCATCGCAAGGAATTCACCAGCGCGCTGAGCCAATGTGTCGACATGGGCAACTACAAATACGCCCTGTTCACAGACCGCATCTACCAGAGCATCTTCAAAGAAAATGCCCGTGAATACCGCAAGGTGCTGCAACTGGAAGATCGTGAAAAACCTCGCGACACCATGTACGCCGAGGTGTTGCTGCTTATCGCCAGCTTCGAAACCGGTCTGGCCCATGAACTGACGCGCAAGAGTCAGGCAGTTGGTCGCAAGCTCACCCAGGCCGAAACCGAGCAGATGTTTGCCGATTTCGAATCCATGCCGCTGTGGGCGCCGCAGCTCCAGAGCGCCCGTACCAAGATGGCCAGTCGTCACCTGCATTTCCGTGAAGCCCTGCATCAGCGGCTAGAGGAATACATCAAGGCCGTTCCAAGAGAAGACTTTGAGCAGTTTTTGGGCAAAACCAGCAAATCGCTCGAGGAGCGTCTTAAAGACACAGAAGAGGTCTTCAAGCGGCTGAAGGACCGCTGATTCATGGCCGCCCACTTCTACTTCGATCTGGCACACGCCATCCGCACACATGATCAGGTGATCGAGATCAGCGGCGGCATGCCCGGCAACCGCGACACTGGCGCATTGGCCAGCGTGCTCGAACACATACAGAACGACGACTACTACCCCGAACTGCCGGACAAGCTGACGCACCTGGTGTTTTCCGTCATCAAGTTCCACTGTTTCAACGATGGGAACAAGCGATCCAGCATCGCGCTGGGCGCCTACTTTCTGGAGCTCAACGGCTACGACTGGCTGGCCACGCGGTTCATCTATGAGATGGAAAACATCGTCGTCTGGGTGGCCGAAAGCCGCATCTCCAAGGACCTGCTGCTGAAACTGCTCACCGCCCTGTGCGCGGGGGACGACTACGACGAAGCCCTCAAGCTCGAACTGATCGACGCGCTGGGCGGCCTCGCATGAGCTTTCCGCGATATCCCGAGTACAAGGACAGTGGGGTGGAGTGGTTGGGGGCGGTGCCAGCGCATTGGCAAGTGATGCAAATCAAGCGCGTCACGACACTGCGCAGCGGCGATTCAATAAGCAGCGACGATATTGGTGAAGATGGCGAGTTCCCTGTATTCGGCGGGAACGGTCTACGCGGATACACCCGGAGCTATACGCACGAAGGGTTTCTACCGTTGATTGGCCGACAGGGCGCGCTCTGCGGAAACGTTAACTACGCGCGCGGCAAGTTCTGGGCGTCAGAGCACGCTGTAGTCGCAACTCCGTGCAACGGCGCTGACCCGATCTGGTTGGGTGAAACGCTACGCGCGATGAACCTCAACCAGTATTCGGTCTCAGCAGCGCAACCCGGCCTTGCAGTAGAAGCGATCGGCAATCTTTGGGTTCCAGTACCAGCACACGGCGAACAAACCGCCATCGCCGCCTTCCTCGACCGCGAGACGGCGAAGATCGACGCGCTGGTGGCCGAGCAGGAAACGCTCATCGCCCTGCTCAAGGAAAAGCGGCAGGCCGTCATCTCCCACGCCGTCACCAAGGGGCTTAACCCCGACGCCCCGATGAAACCCTCCGGCATCGAGTGGCTGGGGGATGTGCCGGCGCATTGGGAGGTTGGCCAGTTGAAGCGTATGACGTCTGTCATTACGGATGGCGCGCACATATCCCCTGAGACTGAGGGAGGTTTATTTCATTTTGTGTCGACGCGCGATTTGGTCGATGGTGCCGTCTGCTTTGAAGGCGCTCTCATGACATCCGCCAGCAGTTATGAATATCTTGTGCGAACAGGCTGCAAGCCTTTAGTCGGTGATGTTCTTTTCAGCAAGGACGGAACGATCGGGCGAACTGTGGTTGTTCGAGAGGAGCGAGACTTCGTGGTCGCCTCGTCTCTTATCATCATGCGCCCCGAAGCCCGCCTTCTGAACTCAGAGTTTCTCGATTGTCTGTGCCAGAGCGATGCCGTCCAAAATCAGGTTGACCAATTTGTAAAAGGTGCTGGCCTGCCCCGCCTTTCAATTCAGAACCTGATGAAAGTTTTTGGGGTATTTCCACCCTTAGTTGAGCAGGAGCAGATCGCTGCTCATCTAAGGGTTGGCGGGCAATCTTTTGAGCTTTTGATCCAAAAATCCTACTCGGGCATCACCCTCCTCAAAGAACGCCGCAGCGCCCTGATCTCCGCCGCCGTCACCGGCCAGATCGACGTGCGGGGTCTCGCGCCAGCATGACTGGCGCATGAAGCCGTTATTTCGGGATCCCGGCGAGGGCGATGAGCGCGAAGATGGGTTTTCTCAGCCGCACGGGTTTCTTTTGGGGCCAATGGGCATGATTGATCGTGCCGAGATGGCGGATCAGTATTTCCGCGCAGCCAATCTGCTGATCAACCGCATCGACCAACAGGAAGTGGCCGATTACGAAGTCGCGTACCCGGTGCTGTTCCTTTACCGACACGCCCTGGAATTGGTCATGAAGTGCATCCTCGGTGGCGGGTCTCACCACCGCCTCGATGCCCTCGCGGGTGATCTCGTCACCTTTGTGAAGCAGCAGCACGACCAGGTGGTTCCAGCGTGGATCATCAAGCGGCTGCATGAGCTGGCGAAGATTGATCCCACATCTGAAGCCTTCCGCTACGGCGAAGACAAGTACCAAGGAAAGGGCAATGGACGTTCGGGAATTCCACCAGAGACCTATGTGCGTGTCAGTGAGCTTCGGGACGAACTGAACTCGCTATACCGGGCGCTTCGCCGGGCACTGATCATTCAGCAGGGTGGTCGCCCAGATACGCCACATCCAGTGTGATGGCCTATCAGCGCCCGTTACGACTGTCCCTGGGGTGCCAGAGTTCGACTCGCCCAGGCGCTTTGTTGTTGGCCGCCGCCTCGGTTGCCGAGGGTCGATAGACCTTGGCGATGTACGGCGGCCTGTGCCCCTCAATGAAGCTGAGGACTCGCGGCAATGTCGCCACAAAAGCGTCGGCCAATTCTGGAAACGGGGCATCGCCAATGATGACCAGCAGCGCCACGCGGTGTTGCATCACCGCTGCAAGCTCGTTGGGCTTGTAGCGAATGCGCCGGTCGTGGGTGAGCGCCACCCAGCCGCGCCTTCCGATCTCTGCCAGCCAGTCTTCGTCTGGGCAGTCTTGGCGAAAATGTTGAATGTGGGGCTCTACATCGATGCCTGCCTCGGCGAGCCGCGCTGGAAAGCGCTTGCCAAGGTTGTAGTCAGTAAAGAAGGTCGGCGTCATGCCGCCCGCTCGTAGAGCACTGCCTCCTCGATGTCCTGCTCTGTGAGGTCATAGTCGTCTGCGATATCGGCCACCAACTCACCCGCATCAATGCGACTTGCGATGGTCGCGGTGGTGACACCCTTACCATTGAGGGTGGGGCGGCCGAACGCGACCTGGGGGTCGATGGAGACCGGACGATCTCTCTGGGTCACGCCCGCAAACGGGTACAGACGAACTGGGAACTGCCACTCGTCCCAGTCAACTCGGGCAAGGTGCTCATTGAAGGTGCGCCGTATGGCCATCTGCCCCGAGGCTGAAAGTTCGATTAACTCGCCGTACCGCTCGAGCAGCAATCGCCCGCCGTCTGTGCGCAACTCGGTTCGCAGCAGCAGTCGGTCGATCTTGAGCGTGTGCTGGGCGTACTTGATTGATTTGCGCAGCGCATCCATCGACACCCCATGGTCGGTGCGAAGTGAGCGCAGCACATGGGCCTCGATGAGGTTCCAAAACGACAGCGTGGGTGGCGGATTGTGAGCGGGGTCAATCAGTGCGCTGGCATGCGCGAGACCGCTGCCTTTCGGGTAGGTGCGGCCGATGACCCATGAGCGAAGCGTCGCGGGTGCAACTTTGAGGTATCGGGCCGCCTCGGCGAGGGTGTAGGCGGGCTGATCGCGAATATCGGTTTTAGGCATGGTGCGCGCGCCTATCAAAAACTGAGCGGTCGGCATCGTACCAACTCCAAGCCTTGGCCAGTTCAACGACATCGAAAGTCGTTAATCGCCAACATTGTGGTTGGAAATTGTGTAAAAACTGAGCAAGTCGGTATTTCCCGACTTTTTGACTGTGCTGAACAAACGCCGACGTGAAACCAATCAGGCCGCCTATTGCACCGGTACCCCGCAGACATGCCAAGCGCGGAACCGACACCGATCTATTGGCTTTGTGCGACACCGTACGTGCGGCACGGACTGCTGCGGGCATGACGCAGGCCGAGTTGGCGTTGGTGTGCGGGGTTTCGCGCGATACGGTCATTGCGTTCGAAAACGGACGCTCTGGCGTGTCGTTGGGTGTCGCGCTGCGCGTGATGCGCGGGCTTGGGCTAACCCTTTCACCGGCGATACGGCGCTGAGGGTCACGGTCATCAATCCCCAGGGGCGCCTCGTCACTCAGGACGCCCCGGAGCGGCTGGGAACAGATCGACTGACGCGCCGGCCAGATCCCGTAGCCTTTTGTGCAGCACCTTGAAATGATGCTGGCGCTAAAAACACCAGAGACTGATTAGAACAATGGGGGATGCCGGGTGAGTCTGCACAAGGAAATTGCGTTCGAGAACGATGTCTGTGCCCACCTGGCCGCACAGGGCTGGCACTACGACGAGGGCGATGCCGCCCGCTATGACCGGACTCGGGCCTTGTTCCCAGAAGATGTCGTTGTATGGGTGCAGACCTCGCAGCCGCTGGCCTGGGAGGCGCTGAGCAAGAGCCACGGGGCGGCGGCTGAAGCGGTGTTGCTGGACCGGCTGCGCAAGCAGATGGATGACCGCGGCACGTTGGACGTGATGCGTCACGGCATCGAAATGATGGGGCTACGGCAGCCGCTGGCCATGGCGCAATTCAAACCGGCGATGGGCATCAACCCCGAGATCGTGACCAAGTACGAGGCCAACCGCCTGCGCGTGGTGCGGCAGGTGCGCTACTCCCTGCACGTTGAGAACGCGATTGATCTGGTGCTGTTCCTCAACGGCATTGCGGTGGCCACCGTTGAGCTGAAAACTGACTTCACGCAGTCGGTGAACGATGCGGTGGACCAGTATCGCTTTGACCGCCAGCCCCGGCCCAAGGGGCAGTCGGCCACCGAGCCGCTACTGGACTTCCCGCGCGGCGCGCTGGTGCACTTCGCGGTGAGCAGCAGCGAGGTGATGATGACCACCCAGCTTGCAGGACCTGCCACGCGCTTTCTGCCGTTCAACCAGGGCAATGAGGGCGCGGCGGGTAACCCGGTGAACGCGGCGGGGTATCGCACCGCCTACCTGTGGGAGCAGGTGTGGGCGCGTGAAAGCTGGCTGGAGATCATCGGTCGCTATCTGGTCACGCTGCGGGACAGCAAGAAGAAGATTCGCTCGGTGATCTTTCCCCGCTATCACCAGTTGGATGCCACGCGAACGCTGGTCGCTTCCGTGCTGGCCGACGGGGCAGGGCAGAAGTACCTGATCCAGCATTCGGCAGGCTCGGGCAAGACCAATTCCATTGCCTGGAGCGCGCACTTTCTGGCCGACCTGCACGACGCGCAGCACCAGAAGCTGTTCGACACAATTCTGGTGGTGAGCGATCGCAACGTGCTCGACAGCCAGTTGCAGGAAGCGATCTTTGATTTTCAGCGCACCTCGGGCGTGGTCGCCACCATCACCAACGAGGCAGGCGCCAAGAGTGCTCAGTTGGCCGAGGCGCTGTCGGGCAACAAGAAGATCGTGGTGTGCACAATTCAGACCTTCCCCCATGCCTTGAAGGCCGTACAGGAGTTGGCCGCCGCCCAGGGCAAGCGGTTTGCTGTGATCGCAGACGAGGCGCACAGCTCACAGACCGGCGAGGCGGCGTCCAAGCTCAAGCAGGTGCTCTCGACTGAAGAACTGCGCGAGCTTGCCGACGGCGGCGAGGTGAGCACCGAGGACGTGCTGGCAGCGCAGATGGCGGCGCGTGCAGCAGAGTCCGGCATCACCTACGTGGCGTTTACCGCGACCCCCAAAGCCAAGACGCTGGAGCTGTTTGGGCGGCGGCCGCACCCCGAACGGCCTGCCGGAGACGACAACAAGCCCGCGCCGTTCCATGTGTATTCCATGCGTCAGGCGATTGAGGAGGGCTTCATCCTCGACGTATTGCGCAATTACACCCCGTACCGTCTCGCCTTCAAGCTGGCCAACGAGGGCAAGGAGTGGGACGAGACGGAGGTGACGCGCAACGAGGCCATGAAGGGGCTGATGCGCTGGGTGCGACTGCATCCGTACAACATCAGCCAGAAAGTGCAGATCGTGGTGGAGCACTTCCGCGAAAACGTGGCGCCGCTGCTCAATGGTCAGGCCAAGGCGATGGTGGTGGTGGCAAGCCGACTTGAGGCAGTGCGCTGGCAGTTGGCGATGGAGCGCTACATCAAGCAGGAGCGATATCCGCTGAGTGCGCTGGTGGCGTTCTCGGGCGAGGTGAGCGACAAAGAATCCGGCGATGAGCCGTTCACCGAGCACAGCAAAATGCTGAATCCCGGCCTGCGAGGCCGCGACATCCGCGAAGCCTTTGCATCCGACGAGCACCAGATTCTGCTGGTGGCCAACAAGTTCCAGACCGGGTTTGACCAGCCCTTGCTCTGCGGCATGTACGTGGACAAGCGGCTTGCAGGCATTCAGGCCGTGCAGACGCTGTCGCGGCTGAATCGGGCGCACCCCGGCAAAGACACCACCTACGTGCTGGATTTCGTCAACGAGGCGGCGGACGTGCTGGCCGCGTTCAAGACCTATCACGCCACGGCCGAGCTGGAAGGGGTGACCGATCCCAATCTGGTCTATGACCTACGCGCCAAGCTCGACGCCAGCGGTCATTACGATGACTTTGAGGTGGAGCGGGTCGTGCGCGCCGAGCTGGATCCTCACGGAACGCAGGCGGCGCTTTTGGCGGCCATCGAGCCGGTGGCAGACCGGCTGCTCAAGCAATTCGCGGCCGCGCGTCAGTCGCTGATCGCGGCGCAAAACAGCAAGGACGCCAATGACGAGCAGGCGGCACAGAACATGCTCAACGCCCTGGCGCTGTTCAAGCGCGACATCGGCACCTTTGGCCGGGTGTATGCCTTCCTGTCGCAAATCTTCGACTACGGCAACACCGCGCTGGAAAAGCGGGCCATCTTTTTCAAGCGGCTGCTGCCGCTGCTGGAATTTGGCCGCGAGCGCGAGCGGGTGGATTTGTCGAAGGTCGTACTCACCCATCACAAGCTTCGTAGCCACGGCAAGCAGAGCCTGAATCTGTACGACGGCGACGCCACAAAGTTAGGGCCAATGACCGAGGCGGGCGGCGGCGAGGTGCGCGAGCCGGAGAAGGTCTATCTCGGCGAGATCATCAGCCGGGTCAACGACCTGTTCGACGGCGACCTGAGCGACGACGACAAGCTGGTCTACGTGAACAACGTGCTGAAGGGCAAATTGATGGAATCGGCCGTCTTGATCACCCAGGCGCAGAACAATTCGAAGGAGCAGTTCGCCAACTCCCCGAATCTCAATGAGGAGTTGATGAACGCCATCATGGATGCCCTGACCGCTCACACGACGATGAGCAAGCAGGCGCTCGATTCCGAGAAGGTACGACAGGGACTCAAGGATGTGCTGCTCGGGCCGGCGAAGCTGTATGAAGCGCTACGCGGACAGCACAGCGCAGAGCTGTAGTGCTGAGCGTTCTCGTTGCGCGATCAGTCGTGTCGGTAAGCCGGCTGACCGACCGTTCCTCGGAAACTCGGACGGAATTTCCGAAATATCGGGCCGGGTAACTATTGGGGTAACTTGTGGCCCAGGGACATGAAAAATATAGATAAAACAGATAGTTGACAGACCTGTTCCAAAGCAATCGCGCCTGCCAAGATGCACAAACAAGCCTCCGGGTTCCGGGGGCTTTTTTGTGTTCGAGGGGGACTCGAGCCAGCATCGAATCGGTCCCGGGCAGGTGGGGTAGTGCAGCATCGCTGGCCGCCGCGCGGGCCTGGGTCCATAATGGACGCGATGAATTTGAGTCCGAACCCCAGAAACAAGAAGGCCCGCGTTGCGCGGGCCACCTGTTTGACTGCGATTGCGCCAACGACGCGCCAAAATCAATTAAGTGATTGATTTTGTTGTTGACTTGGTGCCGAGAAGAGGACTCGAACCTCCACGGTTTTACCCGCTGCTACCTGAAAGCAGTGCGTCTACCAATTCCGCCATCTCGGCCAAGTCAGTCCGGGGGGCTACAGCATGCCAACCGGGCGCGAATAGTGCCCATCACCCAAATAAAAGTCAATGAATAAGAAACCACCCCAATCCAGCGGCGCGGGTCGCGCCAGCCGGTCTACCAAATCGTCGGGTCGCAGCGGCAGCCCGCAGGCCAATTGGCAGGCGAAAGATCGCGCCTTCGCCGATGAGCAGACCCGTTACGAAGATCCCATTCCCAGCCGTGAGCTGATTCTGTCGGTGCTGAAGGCGGGCAGCGGCCCGATGACGGTCGATCAGTTGATCGGCCACTTCGATCTGAGCAAGCTCAGCCAGCAAGAAGCGCTGGGCAAGCGGCTGGGCGCCATGTGCCGTGATGGCCAGTTGGTGCAGAACCGGCGCGGTGCCTTTGGCCCGGTGGAGGCCATGCACCTGGTCGCCGGCCGGGTGCAGGCGCACCGAGACGGGTTCGGGTTTTTGTTGCCCGATGCCGGCGGCGATGACCTGTTCCTGCCGCCGCGGCAGATGCGCGAGTTGATGAACGGTGACCGGGTGCTGGTGCGCCCGGTGCGGGTTGACGAGCGCGGCCGCACCGAGGGCTCGGTGGTCGAGGTGCTGGAGCGCGCCAGCCGCAGCATGGTCGGCCGGCTGCATGTGGATCAGGGCGTGGCTTATGTCATTCCCGATGCGCCGCGTGCGCAGCACGACATCCTGATTCCCGAAGATGCGCTGGGCAAGGCGCGGCATGGGCAGATGGTGGTCGCCGAGATCGTTGCGCCGCCGGGGCGCCGAACCTTGCCGGTGGGCAAGATCACCGAAATTCTGGGTGAACATCTGGCGCCGGGCATGGAGATTGAAGTGGCACTGCGGGCGCACAACCTGCCGCACGAATGGCCCGCGGCCGTCATCGCCGAGGCGGCGAAGATTCCCGACCAGGTACAGCCCCAGGACATTGAAGGCCGCAAAGACCTGCGCGACCTGCCGCTGGTGACCATAGACGGCGCCGACGCACGCGATTTCGACGACGCGATTTTTGCCAAGCGTCGCCTCATGGGCTGGACGCTGTGGGTGGCCATTGCCGACGTGAGTGCCTACGTCAAACCGGGCACCGCGCTCGACACCGAGGCCTACGCCCGCGGCAACTCGGTGTATTTCCCGAGGCAGGTGATTCCGATGTTGCCCGAGAAACTGTCGAACGGACTGTGCTCGCTCAACCCGGACGTGGACCGGCTGTGCATGGTCTGCGAGATGAAGGTGTCGAACAACGGCGAGGTTTCTGGCGCCAAGTTCTACCCGGCGGTGATGCGCTCACACGCCCGGCTGATCTACGAGCAGGTGGCCGACGGGCTGGCCGATCCCAAGGGCGAGGCCGGCAAGGTGCTGGGTGACCGGCTCAAGGATCTGCAGTCGCTCGGCAACTGTTTCGAGGCGCTGTTTGCGGCCCGCACACGGCGCGGGGCGATCGATTTCGAAGGCAGCGAGACGCGCATCATTTTTTCTGACGAGCGCAAGATCGAGGCCATCGTGCCGGTGCAGCGCACCCGCGCGCATCGCATGGTCGAGGAATGCATGATTGCCGCCAACGTCGAGGCGGCGAAGTTTGTCGAGGCCAAAAAGTCGCCGGCGCTGTATCGCATCCACCAACGCCCTGATCCGATGAAGATCACCGCGCTGCGCGAGATTCTGGCGGCGCGTGGCGTGGCGCTGGGGGGCGGCTCTGAACCCGACGCCATCGATTACGCCGAAATGCTCGCCCAGACCCGCGAACGCGAAGACGCGCCGGTGTTGCAGATGCTGATGCTGCGCTCGTTGATGCAGGCCAAGTACGACCCCGGCAACAGTGGCCACTTCGGCTTGGCCCTGACGCACTACGCCCATTTCACCAGCCCCATTCGTCGCTACCCCGACCTGATCCTGCACCGCGCCATCAAGCACGCGCTGCTGCCCAAGAAGCGCGCGGGTGAGGCGCCTTACAACGACAGCACGCTGGCCGCCGCCGGCACCCATTGCTCGATGACCGAACGCCGCGCCGACGAGGCAACCCGTGATGTCGCCAACTGGCTGAAGTGCGAGTTCATGCAGAATCGCGTGGGTGAAATTTTCGAAGGGCGCGTGGCCAGCGTGGCGAGCTTTGGTCTGTTCGTGTCGCTGGACGGCCTGTTCATCGACGGCCTGGTGCACGTTTCGGGCCTCAAGAACGACTATTACGAGTTCGACCCCACGCGGCAGCGTCTGGTCGGCAGCCGCAGCAATCAGGTGTACTCGTTGGGGCAGCCGGTACAGGTCAGGGTGGTGCGTGTCGGGCTGGACGAGCGCAAAATCGACCTTGAACTGGTGGGCGGCGGCAGTTCAGAGCCGGTTAACAGGCGCGGCCCACAATCGCGCCAGTCGGAAGGGCGCGCACGGGGCACCTCAGAATCAAAGGCGTCGCGCAGGCCGAAATCCACACCATCATCGTCATCCAAACCTGGGAAAAGGACACGAAAATGAAAAGATTGACCCTCATTGCCATGGCAACGGCCACCGCCCTCACGGTCGCCGGCTGTGCCAACGACCCCAACCGCAACACCAAGCTGGGTGCAGGCATCGGCGCCGTGGTGGGTGGCGTTCTGGGGCATCAAGTCGATGGCGACAAAGGCCGGTATATCGGCGCTGCCGTCGGGGCCATCGCCGGCGGCGCAGCGGGCAACTACATGGACCGGCAGCGTCGCGAGCTTGAAAAGCAGCTGGCTGAAGAGGCCAAGCGCAACGAACTGCAGATCATCAAGTTGTCTGACGGATCGATCAAGATCGGCATCGCCAGTGACGTGAGCTTCGACACCGGCAGCGCCACCCTGAAGCCGGAGGCGCTCACCACCTTCAACAAGATCGCAACCGTGCTGCAGGACTACGAAAGCACCGTGATTCACGTGGTCGGGCACACCGACACCACGGGCAGCGCGCAGACCAACCAGAGCCTGTCGGAGCGCCGCGCCGCCAGTGTCGGTTCGGTGCTGACCGGGCAAGGCGTGCTTGCCGCACGCATCCGTCAGGAAGGCCGTGGCGAGCGCGAGCTGCTGGTGCCAACGGCCGACAACGTCAAGGAAGCCCGCAACCGCCGCGTTGACATCGTTCTCAAGCCGATTATCGAAGGCAACGAGAACGCGGCCTACACGCCGCCGCCGAATCTCGGCGGGGTGTAAACCCGCCCGCCGCAGCAAGCAAAAGCCGACGCCCGCCGTCGGCTTTTTTCATGGCCGTAGCCAAAGGGGCCGTTGCGGATGCAAGGCTTTTCGTACACTCCGCGCCATGAGTGATGCCCTACTGATTGGCGGCTTTCATGCCGTGCAGGCCGCGCTGGACGATGGCGCCGAAAAACCCCGTCAAATCTGGCTGCTCGACAGCCGCCAGGATGAGCGCGCCCGACGCATTCTGGCGGCCGCACAAACCCACCAGGTGCCGGTCGCGCGCCTCGGGCGTGGCGAGCTGGATCTGAAGTGTCCCGGCCTGCGCCATCAGGGCGTCGTCGCCGAACTGGCGCCGCAGCCGTTCGTCGGTGAAGACGCGCTGTACCGGCCCGCCACGCCCGAGCGCCTGCTGCTGGCGCTGGACGGCGTGCAGGACCCGCACAACCTCGGTGCCTGCCTGCGCACCGCCGAAGCCGCGGGTGTCGACGCGGTGATCATTCCCCGCGACCGAAGTGCGTCGCTGACCGCCGTCGCACGCAAGTCGGCAGCGGGCAGCGCCGAGCGGCTGCCGGTGATTGCGGTCACCAACCTGTCGCGCACTCTGGAGCGTCTGCAGACGCTGGGATACTGGATCACCGGCCTGGCGGGCGAAGCCACCGTCAGCGTGTTCGATGCCGATTTTCGCGGCCCCACGGTGCTGGTGATGGGCGCCGAGGGCGAGGGCATGCGCCGCCTCACCCGCGAACACTGTGATCACCTGGTCAAGATTCCCATGGTCGGCAAGGTCGAAAGCCTCAACGTGTCGGTTGCCACCGCCGTGTGCCTGTTTGAAGTGGTGCGGCAACGCAGCCGCCGTTGACGCCTATGGCTGCGGATTCGGCCACAGCTTGCGCCGCCAGCGGTGGCCCGCCATAATTCGCGCCCTTTTTCGCCCAGCGGCGCAAGAGGTTCACTTGCCCCACCACAATCCTGTGGGGGGCCGCGCGTCGATCGATGCGTGTTCACAAGGAGTTTGTATGCGTCACTATGAAATCGTTTTCATGGTGCACCCTGATCAGTCTGATCAGGTGCCCGCCATGATCGAGCGTTATCGCAGCATCGTCGAAACCGCCAATGGCAAGGTTCATCGGGTTGAAGACTGGGGCCGCCGTCCGCTGGCCTACGTCATCAACGATCTGCACAAGGCGCACTACGCGCTGATCAACATCGAGTGCACCGGCGAAGCCCTGGCCGAACTCGAAAATGCCTTCAAATTCAACGACGCCGTGCTGCGTCGCCTGATTGTGCGCAAGGACGACGCCGTCACCGTGCCGTCACCGCTGTTCAAGGATCAGGAAGAAGAGAAGCGCGGTTCGGCAGATCGTCCCAACCGTCGCGCGGCCGAGGCAGAGACTGAGTCTGATGCCGAAGAAAACGCCGACTCCAACACCGAGGCCTGATCATGCGCACTTTTTTCCGTCGTAAGAAATCCTGCAAGTTCACGTCCGAAGGCATCGAGCAGATCGATTACAAGGACCTGGTCACCCTCAAGCAGTTCGTGGGTGAGAACGGCAAAATCATTCCGGCCCGTATCACCGGCACCAAGTCGCGCTACCAGCGCCAGCTCAACACGGCGATCAAACGCGCGCGTTTTCTGGCCCTGCTGCCGTACACCGACAAGCACGAGTAAGAGGCCTGACCCATGGATGTGATTCTGCTAGAGAAAATCCGCCGTCTGGGCGACATGGGCGAGACCGTCAAGGTCAAGCCCGGCTATGGCCGCAACTTCCTGCTGCCGCAGGGCAAGGCGCTGCCGGCAACCGATGCCAACCGTGCCGTGTTCGAAGCGCGTAAAACCGAGCTGACCAAGCGCGCCGCCGAAAGCGTGAATGCCGCCAAGATTCGCGCCGAAAAGATTGCCGGCCAGGTGCTCAACATCAAGGTGCTGGCGTCTGAAGAAGGCAAGCTTTATGGCTCGGTCAACGTCAGCGAAGTGCTGGACGCTGCCAATGAAGCCGGCCTCGACATCGAGCGCAATGAAATCGTGATGCCGACGCCGATCCGCGAGATCGGCCGCTTCGACATCGCCATTTCGCTGCATTCAGAAGTCGAAACCAGCATCACCGTGGTGGTCGAGTCCAAGCGCGCCGCGCAGAACGACGACTGATAGACACGGCGCTGCATGGCCTACACTTTGAGCCCGCTGGTGACAGCGGGCTTTTTCATGAATGGCGATCAACAAAAGTGACTGATGGCCGCTGACCCCAAGCTACCGCCGTATTCCATCGAGGCCGAACAATCGGTGCTGGGTGGCCTGATGCTGGACAACCGTTGCTGGAACGACATTGCCGACCGGCTGGGCACCGATGATTTCTATCGCGAAGATCATCAGCTCATCTTTCGCGCAATTGCCGATCTGGTAAACGCCAGCCGGCCCTGTGACGTGGTGACGCTGAGCGAGCACCTGCGCCAACGCGGGCAGATCGAGGCGGTGGGCGGGCTGCTCTACCTCGGCACCCTGGCCAACGACACGCCCAGCGCGGCCAACGTGGTGGCCTACGCCGACATCGTTCGCGAGCGGGCCGTGCTGCGCAGCCTGGTCACGGCCGGCGGCGAGATTGCCGATCTCGCGTTTCGCCCCGAAGGCCGCGAGCCCGGCGAGCTGATCGACCTTGCCGAGCAGAAGGTCTTCGCCATTCGCAACCGCGCCGAGCACGCCAGCACCAGCTACTTCGACATGCAGACGGTCATGGCGCGCGTCGAGCAGCGCATCGAACTGCTGCGCGCCAACGAAGGCAGCGTTGCCGGGCTGGCCACCGGCTTCCGCGATCTCGACGCCATCACCACCGGGCTGCATGCCGGCGATCTGGTGATTCTTGCCGGCCGCCCGGCCATGGGTAAAACCTCGCTGGCCATGAACATCGCCGAACACGCGGTGATGTACGAAGGCAAGGCCGTGGCCGTGTTCTCGATGGAAATGCCCGCCGAGCAGCTGGGCATTCGTCTGCTGTCGTCGTTCGCGCGGATTGAAATGGGCCGGCTGCGCAGCGGCCAGCTTGAAGATCGTGACTGGGACCGCCTGGTCAGCCAGGGCGGGCTGATTCGCGAAGCGCCGCTGTACATCGACCAGACCGGCGGCCTGTCGCCGCTGGAGCTGCGCGCGCGCGCGCGGCGCATGAAGCAGCGCCACGACATCAAATTGCTGATCGTCGACTACATCCAGCTGATGCAGGTGCCCGGCACCAAGGACAATCGCACCAACGAAATCTCGGAAATCTCGCGCAGTCTCAAGTCACTGGCCAAGGAACTGGAAGTGCCGGTCATCGCCTTGTCACAGCTCAATCGCGGGGTCGAGCAGCGCGACAACAAGCGGCCCCGGATGAGCGACCTGCGTGAGTCCGGCGGCATCGAGCAGGACGCCGACCTGATCATGTTCGTCTACCGCGACGAGGTGTATCGACCCGACTCGCCCGACCGGGGCACCGCGGAAATCATCATCACCAAGCAACGTAACGGCGCCCTGGGCACCGTGCGGACCGCGTTCTTCGGCCAGTACACGCGCTTCGAGAATCTGGCCCACGACGCGATGCCCGACCACGCGGCGCCCACCGGGCCACCGTCGGTGGAGGCGGGCGATTGGTGAGCCCGCGGGTGGTGGCCACGGTGGACCTGGGCGCGATCCGTCACAACCTCGGACAGGTTCGGGCCAAGGCGCCCAAGGCGCGCATCATGGCGGCGGTCAAGGCCGATGCTTATGGTCATGGGGCGGTGCCGGTGGCGCGAACGCTGATGGCGGCCGGCGTCGATGCGCTGGCGGTGGCCTGCATGGAGGAGGCGCTGGTGCTGCGCCGTGCGCACGTCGGCGGGCAAATGGCACTGCTTGAAGGCATTCTCTCGGCCGAAGAAGCGGCGATGGCGGTCTACGAGCAGCTTGATGTGGTGCTGCACGACCATTGGCAGATCGAACTGCTGCACGCGCTGGGGCCCACGGCGCAGATTCGCGTCTGGTTCAAGATCGACACCGGCATGCACCGGCTGGGCTTTCCGCCCGAGGACGTGCCGCGCCTGTGCCAGGCCCTGGTCGATCACCCGCGCTGGCAGTTCGCCGGATGGATCACCCATCTGGCCTGTGCAGACGACCTTGACGATCCGTTCACGACCCAGCAGTTGGCGCGTTTCACGGCCGCGCTGCAGGGCGTGCCGGGGCCGCGCTCCATCGCCAACTCGGCGGGCCTGCTGGGCTGGCCGCAGACCCATGCCGACTGGGTGCGACCGGGGCTTGCCCTGTACGGCGCCAGCCCGATCAGCGGCCTGCCGGCCGAGCAACTGGGCCTGAAACCGGCGATGACCGTGGAAAGCCGCCTGATCGCGGTACGCACCTTCGAGGCCGGCGAAACCCTGGGTTACGGGCGCCATTTCACCTGTCCCGAGCGGATGCCGGTGGGCGTGGTCGCCATCGGCTACGCCGACGGCCTGCCGCGTGCCGTGTCATCGCGGGCCGAGGTGGGCATTCAGGGGCAGCGCCTGCCGCTGGCCGGGCGCGTGTCGATGGACATGATCACCGTCGATCTGCGGCCGCTGCCGCACGCCAGGGTCGGATCCACCGTGCAGATCTGGGGGCCGGGTCTGCCCGCCGAGCATCTGGCTGCCGCGGCCAACACCATCGTCTATGAGTTGTTCTGCGGGCTGACCCAGCGGGTGCGCTTTCAGCACCGCAATCCCTGAGGGCGCCCCGCGCGGGCGCGGCGGTTCAAAGCTGTTCCAGCAGCCGCTGATACCAGGGCTTGGCCTTGCCGAGGCGCGCCACCACCACCGACACGTTGTCGCGTCCCCCCGCGATCAGGGCCGCCTGCACGAGTGCGTCGGCCAGATCTTGCAGGGGGCGGTGCTGCCCGCGTTGCAGGCAGGCGCTGATGGCGGGGTCGTCGATCATGTCGGTCAGGCCGTCCGAGCACGCCAGGTAAAGGTCGCCGGCGGCGGTGTCCAGCACCTGCACGTCAACCTCGACCGCCGGCTCCACGCCCAGCGCCCGGGTGAGCAGGTTTTTCTTGACGAGCTGCCGCGCCTGTTCACGCGCGTACTGACCGTGGGCGACCATTTCTTCGAGCAGTGAGTGATCGCGCGTCAGGGCGGTGAGCGACCCGTCGCGAAAGCGATAGAGCCGTGAATCTCCCACGTGGGCAACGCACACCTGCCGGGCACTGAACAGCGCCGCCACCAGGGTGGTGCCCATGCCGGTGTACGCCGGCCCGGTCTGCGCCAGGGCGTGGATTGCGCCGTGGGCGCGCTGGATCGCGGCGACCAGACGCTGGTCGGGCGGCGGGTCCGCGTGATCCAGTTGGACCGGGCGATCAGGGTGGTCAGCGTGGTCAGGGTGGCCCGCGGCCAGCGCCGTACACACTGCACTGACGGCGAGATTCGAGGCGACTTCGCCGGCATTGTGGCCGCCCATGCCATCGGCCAGCACGATCAGGCCCAGCGCGGCATCGATGGCCATGGCGTCTTCGTTGTTCTGGCGCAGATGGCCGGTGTCGGAGGCCATCGCCACGGTCAGTCTTGGCCCTTCAGCCGACACGGCATGAGCCCCTGGCGATGGTTCGCCGCACCGTGTCGCGCGTGGATGTCAGCAGAAACATATGCCCGGTTGCCTGACCCTCGGGGTTGCAGAATACCCCGCCAACGGCACGCGGGTGCAGCGTGCGCGCGGGGCCGGGGCAGGGCACTTATAGTGTCGCGTCCCCACGCGCCCCCGGTTTCAACTTGGCCAAAACAAGAGTCCAGTATATCTGCCAGCACTGCGGTGCCGTTCATGCCCGCTGGTTGGGGCAGTGCCCGGATTGCGGCGAGTGGAACACCATTCTGGAGGGCGTTGCGCCCGCACCGCGCAAGGGCGGCGGCTATGCCGCCAGTGCCGGACAGGGCGGCGTGGAACTGCTCAGCGACGTGTCGCTGACCGACGTGCCGCGCGTGACCAGCGGCTCGCCCGAGATGGACCGGGTGCTGGGCGGCGGCATCGTGCCCGGCGCAGTGATTCTGATTGGCGGTGACCCCGGCATTGGCAAATCCACCCTGCTGTTGCAGGTGCTCGCCGCGGTGCAGGCGCAGCGGCCCACGCTGTACGTGACCGGCGAAGAATCATTGACCCAGGTGCGCCTGCGCGCCGAGCGCCTGGGCCTGCCGCGCATGGATTTGCCGGTACTGGCCGAAACCCGTGTCGAAGCGGTGCTGGCCCAGCTTGACGCCCGCCGCCCCGGTCTGGTGGTGCTCGATTCGGTGCAGACGCTGTACACCGACGCGCTCGATTCCGCCCCCGGCAGCGTTTCGCAGTTGCGTGAATGCGCGGCGCAGGTGGTGCGCTTCGCCAAGCGCAGCGAAACCGCCGTGGTGCTGGTGGGGCATGTCACCAAGGAAGGCGCCATTGCCGGTCCGCGGGTGCTGGAGCACATGGTCGATACCGTCTTGTATTTCGAGCACGACGCGGGCAGCCGGTTCCGGATCGTGCGGGCGGTGAAAAATCGCTTCGGCGCCGTCAACGAACTGGCGGTGTTCGCCATGACCGACGCCGGGCTGAAGGAGGTCAGCAACCCGTCCGCCCTGTTCCTGTCGCGCCACGCCGAACCCGTGCCGGGCAGTGTGATCTCGGTGGCCCGGCAGGGCTCGCGCCCCTTGCTTGCCGAGGTGCAGGCCCTGGTGGACCGCTCGGCGCTGGGCACGCCCAGACGCGTGACCCTGGGGCTGGACGGTGCCCGCCTCAATTTGCTGCTGGCAGTGCTGCACCGCCATGGCGGGGTGTCGCTGGCCGATCAGGACGTGTTTGCCAACGTCGTCGGCGGCATGAAAATCCAGGAACCCGCAGCCGATCTGGCGGTGCTGCTGGCGGTGCTGTCGTCGTTCAAGGCCAAGGCCTGCCCCACCGGCTGGGTGGCCTTTGGCGAAGTGGGTCTCGCGGGTGAAATACGCCCGGTGCAGGCCGGCGAAGAGCGGCTGATCGAAGCCGCCAAACAGGGCTTCACGCACGCCCTGGTGCCCGAGGGCAACAAGCCGCGCAGTCGCGCCAAGCTGGGCATCGAGGTGCTGCCGGTGGCGCGGCTCGAACAGGCGCTGGACTGGCTTTAATCGTGCGCCGCGCTCAGGCGCTCAGGCGCGCAGCCGGCGGTTGCGGAGGATGCCCAGACCCTTCTCCGGCAGATCGAGCAGGAATGACCGCAGGCCGCTTTCGGTGGGGCGTGGCGCCTGTCCCTCACTGAGGCGGCGCAATTGGCGGGCATACCAGGTGACTTCCATGCTGCCGGAGCCATCGACCAGGCCAATGCCGGTCTTGATGGGGCGGATGGTCTGTTGCGGGTCGTGGCCGCCCAGCAGGCGGTGCGCCACGTCGGGCTCGACGGCCAGCAGGCGTGCGATGCCCACCAGATCAAGATGCCCCTGTTTCAGCGCCGCGTTCATGCCGGCCGCGGTGCGGAAGCCGCCGGTGACCATCAGCGGCACATCGGTGTGTTCGCGCACCTTGGCGGCAAACGCCAGAAAATACGCTTCGCGCCGCTGCGTCGAGGCCTTCATGTCGCCCAGCATCATCGCCGGCGCCTCGTAGTTGCCGCCGGAGATTTCGATCAGGTCGATGCCGGCCTTGGCCAGCGCCTTCACGGTGGCCAGCGACTCGTCTTCGGTGAATCCGCCCTGCTGAAAATCGGCCGAGTTGAGCTTGATGCCAATGGGAAAATCCGGCCCCACCAGACGACGCATGGCGCGATACACCGCCAGCACGAACCGGCGGCGGTTGGCCGGCGTGCCGCCCCACTGGTCGTCACGCCGGTTGTGATGCGCCGACAGGAACTGGCTGACCAGATACCCGTGGGCACCGTGAATCTGCACGCCGGAAAAGCCCGCCAGTTTGGCGATGCGCGCGGTGTTGGCATAGCGCTCGATCAGGTTTTCGATCTCGTGGCCGGTGAGCGCGCGCGGCGTCGGGAACAACCGCGACAGCTCGGCCTTGAACGGGACGGCGGACGGCGCGACGTTTTCAGCGTTCAGGCCGCGTAGCGCCTGCTTGCCCGGGTGGTTGATCTGCATCCACAGCGGTGTGCCGTGGGCGGTGCCGGCCTGGGCCCAGTCACCGAGCAGGTCGAGGTCGCGCTCGTCTTCGACCACCACGTTGCCGGGCTCGCCCAGCGCCATGCGGTCGATCATCACGTTGCCGGTGATCATCAGGCCCAGACGCGAGCTGGACCAGCGTCCGTACAGCCGAATCAGTTGCGGGCTCACGCCGCCGTCTGGCCCGGCCAGCGCCTCGCTCATGGCCGCCTTGGCCAGTCGGTTGGGCAGCACGGCGCCATTGGCGAGCGTGAAAGGGCTGGTCAGCACGGCGGGGGGCGTGGTCATGGTCATGGCGTGATGGTAATCGGAGGGCATGCCGCGCTGAAACGGCTCGGGCGGCAGGATCGTGAATCCCGGATCGGGACGCTGCGGCTAACGGCCCACCTCGCAGTCGATGCAGGGTTCATTGGCGGGTGGGGTGAGGCGCAGTTTGCCCTGTAAATCACGCAAGGCGGTGCGCAGGCCTTCCTCGATGCACGGGTGGTAGAACGGACTGTCGAGCATCTGTTGCACGGTCAAACCCTGCTGGATCGACCACGCCAGCACATGACCCAGATGCTCGGCCACGGGACCGATCATTTCGGCGCCCAGAAAGCGCCCGGTTGCATGCGCGCCATAGACGTGCAGGGCGCCATGGTTGACGCGCATCACGCGGGCGCGGCCCTGACTTTTGAACGAGACGCTGCCGGTGGCGAAATCGGCCTGCTGCGCCACCAGTTCCGCGTGGCTGGCGCCTGCCATCATGATCTGCGGATGGCTGAACACGATGCTCAGCGGCGCGCGGCGCGGGCGCCGTTGCAGCTTCGGCCAGCGACCGGCGTTGTCACCGGCGATGCGGCCATCATCCGAGGCCTCGTGCAGCAGCGGGCGGGTGCCATGCACGTCGCCGGCAATGAACACCGGCAGGGTGCCGATCTGCTGGGTCTCGCGATCAAAGGCCACGCGGCCCTTGGCGTCGCGCGCGATGCCGGCGTTCTCGATGTTCAGGTCATCAAGGTTGGGCCGTCGGCCGGTGGCGGCCAGCAGACAGTCGAAGCGCTCTTCATGCAGACCGTCCGCGTCTTGAAAGCGCACCTGCACCGCGTCGCCCTGCCGGGTGACCTCGCGAATCTCGGCATCGGCCGCCACCGCCAGGGTGGATGTGACGAGGTCGTGGCTCAGCCGCTGCAGCGCGGGATCGGTCAAGGGACCCACCTTGCCATTGCGGCCCAGCAGCCGCACCCGCACCCCCAGCAGCGACAGCGCCTGCGCCAGCTCCAGACCGATGATGCCGGTGCCGACCACGGCCACCGACGCGGGCAGGGTGGCCCAGTTGAAGACGTCGTCGTTGACGACCAGCCGATCGCCCAGCGCCGATCGCCAGCCGCTCGGCACGTTTGGCGAGGCGCCGGTGGCAATGATGATGCAGCGCGCGGTGATCTCGGTGCCGTCCACGACCAGCACGCCGGGTTTCACGAAGCGCGCGTGGCCCCGCAGGCGGTGCGCGTCGGGCCAGTCGTTGACCGTGTCCACCACAAAGCCGACAAAGCGGTCACGCTCGTCGCGCACCCGCTGCATGACCGCGCGGCCGTCGATGGCGTCGAGGCGGGCGTTCACCCCGAAATGCGGCGCCTCACGCACCGCGCGGGCGGCATCGGCGGCGGCAATCAGCAGTTTGCTGGGCATGCAGCCGACCCGCGCGCAGGTGGTGCCGTAGGGACCGGCCTCGATCACCACAATCGAATCGGTGTGCTTGCGTGCGGCGCGATAGGCGCTCATGCCGGCCGAGCCGGCGCCGATGATGGCGATGTCGACAGTGCGCTGGGTCATGGGGGGAGAACTCCTGATTCGAACGAACGGCTAGTCAATCAGCTTTTCCCGAAACCAGCGCCGAATCGAACCTGGCCCCACGCCGTGAATCCGCTTGAACGCCTTGCGGAACGCGGCTTCGGTTTCGTAGCCCATCTGCTCGGCCACCTGGGCGACCGACACGGTGGGGTCTCTGAGCATCAGCTCGGCCTGGGTCATGCGCCAGCGGGTCAGGTAGTCGATGGGCGGCGCGCCGACCCGCTCGGCAAAATGCTGGGCGAAGGCACTGCGCGACATGCCCGCTTCACGGGCCAGGATGTCCAGCGTCCAGGCCTTGCCCGGTTCACGGTGCATCACCGCCAGCGCCTTGCGCAGGCGGGCGTCGGCCAGCCCGGCCAGCACGCCGCGCAAGTCGGACGACTGGTTGACGAAGTAGCGCACGGTCATCACGAACAGGGTGTCGGCCAGTTTGTCGAGCACCGTGCGGGTGCCCACCTCGGCACACGCCGCTTCACTGAGCAACAGTTGCGACAGCCCTTGCATGGCGCTGCCGCCGGCCTCGCGATCGACGACGATCACCTGGGGCAGCGCCGCCAGCACCGGGTTGCGGCCGCCGGCGCGAAAGTCGAAGTAGCCGCAGACCATGGTGGTGAACGGCCCATCGCCGTCGAAGATGCGTCGAGGCGCTTCACCTTCCAACACCGGGTCGGCGGTCAGCATGTGCCAGGCATCGTGCGGCAGCACCACCAGATCGCCGGCGTGCATCTGCATCGGCTCGGCCGATTCGTGCGTATGTAACCAGCAAGCGCCGCTGCCGATCAGATGAAAGGCGGCGCGACGGAAGCCCGTGGTGTTGTGTTGCCAGTGGCCACAGAACGTCGGGTTGTCGTAAATGCCGGCCTGCAGTTGATAGGCGCTGAGTACGGTGGAAAGCAGGTCATCTTGCAGTGCGTCAGACATGTTTTGAACCTTGTGGAACGTGCGAGGGCGGGGGAATCAGTGAGTGCATTTGGACGATTGAACGCATTGTCGAGACGCTTGGCGACAGCCGCTGCCGAGACCGCAGTGCACCATGACGTCACCTTATTGCCAACCGGTCATGGTCATGTCACGAACTTTGGAGCATTGGGTGCGTCTTCCCGAGCGGGCCGCACCCCTCGATTTCATCGCGCCCCTGCTGTTGCGACTTTATCTTGCGCCGATCATGTGGATGGCAGGTGTCAGCAAATTGAACGCGTTCGAGTCCACGGTGGAATGGTTCGGCAATTCGGACTGGGGCTTGGGTCTGCCGTTCCCGACGCTGCTGGCAGGCCTGGCGACATGGACCGAAATTCTGGGCGGTGTCGCCCTGTTGCTGGGTCTGGCGGTGCGCTGGGTGAGCCTGCCGCTGATGGCCACGATGCTGGTGGCGGCGCTGTCCGTGCATCTGAAAAACGGTTGGCAGGCGATCGCCGATCCGGTCATGTGCCTGTTCAATTGCAGCGACGCCCTGGCGGCAGTCGAACGCCTCGATCGTGCCAGAAGCATTCTCAAGTCGCATGGCGACTACGCCTGGCTGACGGAGCAGGGCAGTTTTGCGGTCATCAACAACGGGATCGAGTTTGCGGCAACCTATTTCGTGATGCTGTTGGTGTTGTTTTTCATCGGCGCTGGAAAGTATTTCAGCCTCGATCATTGGATTGCCCGTGCCTTGGGTCGCGGGTCGGCCACTGATTCATCTTGAATCAGGGCTGTCTATTACCCAAGTGTCGTTTCAATTTAGGAGCTTTTCTCATGTCAAAGAAAACCGTTTCACTTTCTGCAGGTGCTGCACTTCTGGCCTTGGGCGGTCTGACCGCGTCGCCGTCACTGTTTGCTGCCGCTGATCTGCCGCAGGGCTATCAGGTTGCTGAAGCTGAAGCAGGCGAAGCCAAGTGTGGCGAAGCCAAGTGCGGCGAGAAGGCCGGCGAAGCCAAGTGTGGTGAAGCCAAGTGCGGCGAGAAGTCCGGCGAGAAGTCCGGCGAAGCCAAGTGTGGTGAAGGCAAGTGCGGCGAAAAGAAGGGCAGCTGATCTCTTCGGCAATGCACACCGCCCCGGCACGGCTGGCCTGCGTGTCCGGGGCGGGTTTGGGTTTGCGCCGAGAGCTGTTGGCGCCGCTGGCCGATCGGTCAGCGGACCCGGCAGCGGGCATCGGCTTCATGGAAGTCGCGCCCGAAAACTGGTTGCAGATTGGCGGTCGGTTGGGGCGGCAGTTTCGCGCCTACACCGAACGCTTTCCGTTTGTCTGCCATGGCCTGTCGCTGTCGATCGGCAGCCCGGCGCCGCTGGATGTGGCGTTCGTCAAGCGTGTCAGAACCTTTCTGGATGCCCACGGCATCCATGACTACAGCGAACATTTGACCTGGACGGGGGACGAGGGGCAGGTCTACGACCTGTTGCCGATCCCGTTCACCGAAGCGGCGGTGCATCACGTCGCCGCCCGCGTACGCCAGGCCCAAGACCTGCTCGGGCGTCGTATCGCGCTGGAAAACGCCAGCTATTACGCGCCGCTCGCCACCGAACTGAGCGAAGCGCAGTTCATCACGGCCGTGCTCGAAGAGGCCGACTGTGACCTGCTGCTGGACGTCAACAATGTCTACGTGAACAGCGTCAACCACGGTTACGACCCCCTTGCGTTCATGGACCAGCTGCCGCTGGCCCGCGTGCGCTACCTGCACATGGCCGGTCACTACACGGAATCTCCGACCCTGCTGGTCGACACCCACGGCGCCGATGTCATCGACCCGGTGTGGGATCTGCTGGACGCGACCTACGCGCGCCTGGGCCCGGTACCGACCTTGCTGGAGCGCGACTTCAACCTGCCACCGTTGCCGAAAATCTTCGACGAACTGTCTGGCATCCGCACGCGGCAGGCGCGTGCCGTGCCCGCCCGCGCCACGGCACCCGAGACCGCCTGATGGGTCACTTTGAAGCGGTGCAACGGCAGTTCATCGCCCACCTGCGTGACCCCGAAGGCGCGCCTGCGGCGGGCATGCCGGCCGAACGCGCAAAGGTTTACGAATCGCTCATTTACGGCAACATCGATTCGGTTTTGCGTTCCGGGTTTCCGGTACTGCGGGGTCTTGATGACGACGCGCGCTGGCACCAGCGGGTGCGCGCCTTCTTGCGCGAGCACCGCTGCACGCCGGCCGAGTTTCACCGTGTGGCAGGCTGCTTCGTCGACTTTGTTCATGCGCATCCCCGCGCCGTGCCGGACGACTGGCCGTTCCTCGCCGAGCTGGCGCATTACGAGTGGGTGGAGATGGCCCTGGCCATCGCCCCCGACCAGGTGGACTGGCAGGCTGCCGCGGACGACGCCAATGAGACGGAGTGGGTGATGTCACCGCTGGCGGCCGTGCTGGCCTATTGCGCCCCGGTTCACAGCATTGGCCCCGGCGTGCTGCCAGAGATGGCGCCCCAGCCAGAGACGTTTCTGGCGGTGCGCCGCAACCGTCACGACGGCGTGCAGTTCATGCAGCTCAATGCGCTCACCTACCAGTTGCTGGCATGGATGCGCGGTAACGACGAGGCGACGGTCACCGAGGCTGTCGAGGCCTTTTGCGAGGCGCTGCCCGCGCTGGCCGAGCCGCTACGCGCCCAGGCCCCCGGTTTGATCGCGCACCTGCGCGACAGCGACGTGCTGGTGCCGCGTCATGCGGTGCGCAGGCTGCCCGTGTTTCCCGAGGCCCGCCCGGAACAGCGGCTGCCCGCCATGCGAGACGGCCTGCTCGGTTGATGCGCGCCGCGATCGACACGCGCAGGCGTTGGCTCAGAGGATGAACAGCAGCACCGCCGGAATCACCGCCAGCGCGGCAAGGTTGCCAAAGCCGACGATGGTCGCCACCTCGGCGGGGCAGGCGTCATACCGCTCGGCCAGCAGGTAGTTCATCACCGCGGGCGGCAAGGCGCCAAACAGAATCAGCACCTTGGCGGTGAGTGGGTCCAGGGCCAGCAGCCAGATCGCGGCACCGGCACAGACGATGCCGGTGGCGGGCGCCAGCGCCGCGCCAATGAGGCCGATGCGCCAATGGGTCAGATCAACATCGGTCAGGCGCACGCCCAGCGCCACCAGCATCAGCGGAATCGCCACGTCGGACAGCATTTCGATGCCCGGCAGCATCATCGTCGGTGCGTGCAGGCCGGCCAGGTAAAAGCCGAAGCCCAGCGCGGTGGCAATGACGATGGGGTTCTTGACCAGTAACGACAGGTCCAGCCGCCCGCGCACCAGCCAGATGCCCACCGTGAAATGCAGGGCCACGTAGACCACGAAGGTCACCACCGCCAACGGCAGGGCCGTCTCGCCGAAGGCCAGCAGGGTGAGCGGCAGGCCCAGATTGCCGCAGTTGTTCATCATCGCCGTGGGCACCAGCGCCTTGACGGGGAGCTTCAGCCCGCGCGCCACGGGCCAGGCCAGCAGGCCCGAGCCCAGCACCACCACGGCGGCGCCGATGACGATGCCGCCCCATTCCAGGTCGGCCGGAATCTTCTCGCTGAGCACGAAGAACAGCAGCGGCGGGATGAACAGCGTCAGGTTGATGCGGTTGACGAACTCGATGCCGTCGGGATGGACGCGGCCATACCCATACCCCACCGCAACGATCAGAAAGATCGGCACCGTGACGCCGAGGACGGCGGTGATCATGTCGGTGGCGCGCCGCAGCGGGCGGCGCCGTGCATCAGTGCATTCATCCGCGCAGCTTACGGTCTGTCAGGCGCCGGCCTTGGGCGGCCGGGTGGTGACATTGCGCCGCACCCGCAACTGGCTGCCGATCAGCAGTGCGAACTGTTCCAGCTGATGGCGTAGCGACGCCGGGTCGGGTGCAAGGTGGGCCTGGGCGGCAAGTCCGTGCAGAAAGCAGGCCATTTGCACGAACACGGTTCGCGGCTTGACCAAGGCGCCCGGCGCGGATTCGAAGTAATGGTCCACCGCCGGTTCGTATTGACTGCGCACCCGCACCAGCAGGCTGGCCAGCGCGGCGGCCATTTCCGGGTCCTGATGGCTGGCCGTGAGCAGCGCCTGGTAGACCAGAAAGCGCTCGGTGCTGAACAGTTGGTCCCAGGCGCCGGTCACGGTTTGCCGCAGGCGGCCGGCCGGGTCGGGCAGGGCCAGCAGGACCCGTCCCAGATCTTTGTAGAGCTGCCTGAACAGGTCTTCGGCCGCTTCCAGCATCAACTGCTGGCGTGAACCGAAGTGATGTACCTGCGCGCCGCGCGAGACGCCTGCCTCGGCGACGATCACCGCCAGGCTTGCGCCCTGGTACCCGTGCCGCGCCAGGCAGACGACGGTGGCATCGAGCAGGCGTCGGCGGGTGTCGGCGCTGCGGTCGGCCTGGCGTCGCCGAGGGGTGGGGCGTTCAGTGGCAGTAGCGGGGCGTTGCCTGGTCATGATCTGCAACATACGGTCCGGTCGGTATGTAAATATACGCCGATCCCTTTTCCCTCTCCAATTTCCTTTTCCTTTTTATTCGAGGCTTCAAATGATTCCGCGCACCCTGTTCACTGCCGAGCATGACGATTTCCGCAAGACCGTTCGCCGTTTTTTCGAGACCGAGGTGGTGCCCCACCGTGAGGCCTGGGACGAGCAGCAGCACGTCGACCGCGCCGTCTGGAACAAGGCCGGTGAGCTGGGCCTGCTGTGCGCCACCATGCCGGAGCAGTACGGCGGCCTGGGCGTTGACCGCACCTACAGCACCATCCTGATGGAAGAGCAGTCGTACGCGGGTGACTCCGGTGTGGGCTTCGCGCTGCATTCCGACATCGTGGCGCCCTACATCAACAATTTCGGAACCCACGACCAGAAAGCCAAATACCTGCCGAAGCTGGCATCGGGCGAGATGATTGGCGCCATTGCCATGACCGAGCCGGGCACCGGGTCTGACCTGCAGGCGGTGAAGTCCACGGCCGTGCTCGATGGCGATGACTACGTGCTCAACGGCTCGAAGATCTTCATCACCAATGGGTATCTGTCTGACCTGGTGATTGTGGTGGCCAAGACCGGCAACAGCGGTGAAGGCGCCAAGGACATCTCGTTGCTGATCGTCGAGGCCAGCAGCCCCGGTTTCACCAAGGGCAAGCCGCTCAAGAAAGTGGGCATGAAGGCGCAGGACACCTGCGAGCTGTTCTTCAACGACGTGCGCGTGCCCAAGGCCAATCTGCTGGGGCAGCAGGGCATGGGCTTCATCATGCTGATGAAGGAGCTGGCCTGGGAGCGGTTGATCATTGCCATCACCTCGGTGGCCGGCGCCGAAGCCGCGCTGAAGCACACCCTGGAGTACACCCGGAGCCGCAAGGTCTTCGGCAAGCCGGTGGCCAGCTTCCAGAACACCCGCTTCAAGCTGGCCGAAATGAAGTCGGAACTGGCCATCGCGCGCGTCTATGTCGACCGCTGCCTCGAGATGATTCTGGCCGGCAAGCTCGGCGTGGAGGACGCGGCCATCGCCAAGTACTGGACCTCGGACCTGATGAACAAGGTCATCGACGAATGCGTGCAGCTGCACGGCGGTTACGGCTACATGCTGGAATACCCTGTGGCCCGCGCCTGGATCGACGCCCGTGCCCAGCGCATCTACGGCGGCACCAACGAAATCATGAAAGAACTCATCTCCCGCACGCTCTGAAGGAGCCCAAAACCATGTCGCTCAATCCGCTGCTCAAAGGCATCCGCATCATCGACGCATCGCGCCTGCTGCCCGGTCCGTTCTGTTCGTTCTACCTGGCGCAGATGGGCGCCGAAGTGATCAAGGTTGAAGAACCGGGGGTCGGCGACTATGCGCGTGACATGTCGATGGACCTGTTCACCATGGTCAACCGCGGCAAAAAGTCGGTGGTGCTTGACCTGCGCAAACCCGAAGATGCCGAAGCCTTCCGCCAGCTGGCCGACAGCGCCGACGTGGTGCTCGAATCCTTCCGCCCGGGGGTCATGAAAAAGCTCGGCTGCGACTACGACACCCTGCGCGCCCGCAACCCCAAACTGGTCTACGCCGCGCTCACCGGCTACGGCCAGACCGGGCCGTACCTCAACCGGCCCGGCCACGACATGAACTACCGCGGCTACGCCGGCGAGCTCGATCAGAACGCCGTGGCCGGTGGCCCGCCGATTCAAGGCAACGTGCAATACGCCGATCTGGCGGGCGGCGCCCTGACCTGTGCCGTGGGCATCCTCGGCGCGGTGATCGGCGCCAAGGCCTCGGGCCAGGGCACCATGGTCGACGTGGCGATGATGGACGGCACCATGGCGCTGCAGGTGGCGGCAATGGGCAGCCGGCGCGTGCTGGGCGCCACGCCCCCAAGAGGCACCGACTTCCTCGCCGGCAGCCTGCCCAACTACAGCATCTACGAAACCCGGGACGGCAAGCATGTCGCCATGGGTTCGCTGGAGCCCAAGTTCTTCAAGCGCACGCTGGAACTGGCCGGCGCACTCGACCTGCTCAAGCTGCCGATGGTGCCCGGCCCCAAGGGTGAGCCGCTGCGCGAGGCGCTGAGGGCGCTGATCAAAACCCGCACCCGCGATGAGTGGGAAGCGCTGCTGGCCCACGAAGACACCTGCGTCAGCGGCATTTACACGCTCGACGAAGCGCTCGAGAACGAACAGGTCAAGGCGCGCGGCTTCGTTGAAGACGTTGGCGGCAAGCCGGCCTTCGGCCTGCCCATTCGCTTCTCGCACGCCCAGGCCACGGGCGGTGACAGCCCCAAGCTGGGCGAACACACGGCGCAGGTTCTGGGCCGCTGAGCGGCGCGCAGTGCTGTCTCATGAGGCAGCACTGCGCCCTTGTGGTGCGTGGCCCGCCGCGCCGGCGACGCGGGCCACGCACGCGGCGCTGCCGCCGCACGTGCTCTTAGCTTATTGATTCAAATAGAAGTTAATCCCGGAACGTCGGGCTGCGGCGGACGGCCGCGGGTTTCTGGGCTGGGTTGGCACGGGCCTTGCTGTGCACTGTCTTGTACACAAGCCAGTGCTCAAGACCAACGTGATTCCCCTGACGATTACCGAGTGGCGACAGGCCAGCCAGCAGGGCATGACGCTGGCCGATGCCCTGCACGCCGTGGCGGCCCGCCTGACGCCGGACGATGCGGCATGGATTCTCTGCCTCGGGCTTGACGCCTGGCTGGCGCAGGCCAGCGCACTGCAGCAGCGCCTTGCCGACGCTGATGGCGACCTGGGTCGCTTTCCGCTGTTCGGCGTGCCCTTCGTCGTCAAAGACAACATCGACGTGGACGGGCTGACGACCACGGCGGCCTGCCCGGATTACGGGTACACCGCCACGGCGAGCGCGCCGGCGGTGCAGCGCTTGATCGATGCCGGCGCGATTCTGCTGGGCAAGGCCAATCTTGATCAGTTTGCCACCGGTCTGGTCGGCGTCCGTTCGCCCTACGGCGCGGTGCCCAACGCCTTCAACCCCGCCTACATCAGCGGGGGGTCCAGCTCGGGTTCGGCGGTGCTGGTGGCGCGCGGCATCGCCGCCTTCTCGCTGGGCACCGACACCGCCGGTTCCGGCCGCGTGCCGGCGGCGTTCAACAACATCGTGGGGCTCAAACCCACGCGCGGCTGGTTCAGCGCGCGCGGCGTGGTGCCGGCCTGCCGCTCGCTGGACTGCGTTTCGGTGTTCGCGCAGACCGTGGAAGATGCCGCGCGGGTCGCTTCGGTGATTGGCCATTTCGATGAGCAGGATGCCTACGCCCGGCCGGCGCCGGCGCCGTTCGCGGCACAACGGATGCCCGCGGCGCCGCGGCTGGGTATTCCCGAGTCGCCCAGCTTTTTCGGCGACGCCCAGGCGGCTGCGGCATTCGCCCGCGCCTGCGACGCATTTCGCGCCATGGGCGCCACGCTGGTGCCGCTGGACTTCACCGCCCTGCACGCGCTCGCCGCCCTGCTGTACGACGGCCCGTGGATCGCCGAGCGCTATGCCGCCATCGACGCCTACATCGAAGCGGGCCAGGGCGAGATGGACCCGGTGGTGCGCGGCATCATCGAGCAGGCCCGCAACTATTCGGCGGCCGACGCCTTCAAGGCCGAATACCAGCGTGCCGAGCGGGTGCGCGCCGCGCAGCGGCTGATGAGCACGGTGGACGCGCTGCTGGTGCCCAGCACACCGACCATCTACACCCTCGATGACGTGGCCGCCGATCCGGTGCGGCTGAACACGCGGCTGGGCACTTACACCAACTTTGTCAACCTCATGGACGGCTGTGCGCTGGCCTTGCCGGCCGGTTTTCGCGATGACGGCTTGCCCGTGGGCGTGACCCTGATCGCCCCCGCCTGGCAGGACGCCGCGCTGGCCGAACTGGGCGAGCGCTGGCAGCGCCACGCCCCGTGGACGCTGGGCACCAGCGGCCGGCATCCCACGGTGGCTGCGCCGCGCCCTGCCGCGCCCGGCCCGGCCACCGTGCGGCTGGCGGTGGTGGGCGCGCACCTGTCCGGCATGCCGCTCAACTTCCAGCTCACCGAGCGCAGCGCGGTGCGGGTGGAGCGCACCCACACCGCCGGTGATTACCGGCTGTATGCGCTGCCCGGCACCGTGCCGCCCAAGCCGGGTCTGGTGCGCGGCGCGGCCGGTGCGCCCATCGAGGTGGAGCTGTGGGACATACCCGTCGAGGCCTTCGGTTCGTTTGTGGCACTCATTCCGGCGCCGCTGGGCATCGGCACGCTGACCCTGGCCGACGGCCGCGAGGTGAAAGGCTTCATCTGCGAAAGCTGGGCGACCGACGGCGCCCGCGACATCACCGAGTTTGGCGGCTGGCGGGCCTTCATGGCCGCCGAGCGTGTCCAGGCCACCGCGAAGGACGCCGCCCATGTTTGACAAAGTGCTGATCGCCAATCGCGGCGAAATCGCCGTCCGCATTGCCCGCACCCTGAAGACCATGGGCGTTGCCAGCGTCGCCGTGTATTCCGATGCCGACCGCAACAGCCTGCACGTCACCGCCGCTGACGAAGCCGTGGCGCTGGGCGGCAAGGCGCCGTCTGAGAGTTATCTGCGCGGCGACAAGGTGATTGACGCGGCGCGCGCCACCGGCGCCCAGGCGGTCATTCCCGGCTACGGCTTCTTGTCGGAGAACACCGCGTTTGCCGACGACTGCGCCAAGGCCGGGCTGGTGTTCGTCGGCCCCACGCCGGAGCAGATTCGCCGCTTCGGCCTGAAGCACGAAGCGCGGGCGCTGGCCGAGGCCGCCGGGGTGCCGCTCACGCCCGGCACCGGGCTGCTGGCCAACCTCGATGAGGCCGTGGCGCACGCCACGCGTCTGGGGTACCCGCTGATGCTCAAGTCCACCGCCGGCGGTGGCGGCATCGGCCTGACGCGCTGCGACAACGAGGCGGCGCTGGTGGCCGCGTTCGAGACCGTGCAGCGGCAGGGCCAGAATTTTTTCAGTGACAGCGGCGTGTTCCTCGAGCGCTACGTTGAAAACGCGCGCCACGTCGAAGTGCAGATGTTTGGGGACGGCAAGGGAAGGGTGGTCGCGCTCGGCGAGCGCGACTGCTCCTTGCAGCGCCGCAACCAGAAGGTGGTTGAAGAGACCCCGGCGCCAAACCTCCCGCCCGCCACCCGCACCGCCCTGCTGGATGCGGCGGTCAGGCTGGGTGAGTCGGTGGGCTATGCCAACGCCGGCACCGTGGAGTTCATTTACGACGGCGCCCGCGACGACTTCTACTTTCTGGAAGTGAACACCCGGCTGCAGGTCGAGCATCCCATCACCGAGGCCTGTACCGGCGTGGACCTGGTGGACTGGATGATCCGCACCGCCGCCGGCGAGCCGCCGGATCTCGCCACCTTCAAGGCCGAACCGAAGGGCGCGGCGATGGAGGTGCGCATCTACGCCGAAGACCCGGTGCGCAACTTCCAGCCCTCGCCCGGCGTGCTGACCGAGGTGTCGTTTCCGGCCGATGTGCGCCTCGACGGCTGGGTGGAAACCGGCACCGAGGTCACGCCGCATTACGACCCGATGATCGCCAAGCTGATCGTGCACGGCGCCGACCGCGCCGACGCGCTGGCCAAGATGAAAGCGGCGCTGGCCGCCACGCGCCTGTCCGGCATTGCCACCAACCTCAGCTATCTGCGGCAGATCATCGACAGCCCGGCCTTTGCCCGGGGCGAGGTGTTCACCCGCCTGCTCGACGGCTTCCAGTTCGCGGCGCCGGTGGTCGAGCTGGTCGAGCCCGGCACCTACACCACCGTGCAGGATTACCCCGGCCGCGTCGGCTACTGGGACGTGGGCGTGCCGCCGTCGGGACCGATGGATGACTACGCCTTTCGTCTGGCCAATCGCCTGGTGGGCAACGGCAGTGATGCGGCCGGGCTGGAATGCACCATTCTCGGGCCGACGCTGCGGTTTCACAGTGATGCGGTCGTTGCGCTCACCGGCGCCCCCACACCCGCGACCGTGGACGGCGCGCCGGTCGCATTCTGGGCGCCGCTCAAGGTGGCAGCCGGGCAGGTGCTGAAGATCGGCAAGGCCACCCAGGGCTGCCGGACCTATCTGGCGGTCGCCGGCGGCATCGACGTGCCGGTGTATCTCGGCTCGCGTGCCACCTTCGCGCTCGGCGCCTTTGGCGGTCATGCCGGGCGCCCGCTGCGCGCCGGTGACCTGCTCCCCATCAGCCAGTCGGCGCAGTCTGCGGCGGCGAGTTTTACTCTCCTGACGCCGGCCGTGCCTGCGCCGACTGCGCTGATTCCCTGCTACGAGAACCGCTGGAACGTCGGCGTGCTGTATGGCCCGCACGGCGCCCCGGATTTCTTCACCGAAGCCTCCATCGAGCAGTTCTTCGCCACCGACTGGGAGGTGCATTACAACTCCAACCGGCTGGGCGTGCGGCTGGTTGGCCCCAAGCCCACCTGGGCGCGCACCGACGGCGGTGAAGCCGGCCTGCACCCATCCAACGTGCACGACACCGAATACGCCATCGGCTCGGTGAACTTCACCGGCGACATGCCGGTGATTCTCACCCGCGACGGCCCCAGCCTCGGCGGCTTCGTCTGCCCGGTGACCATCGCCAAGGCCGAACTGTGGAAGATTGGCCAGGTCAAGCCGGGCGATTGCATCCGCTTCAGGCGGCTGGACTTCGACGAAGCGCTGGCGCTGGAAAAGGCCCAGGACCGCGCCATTGAAACGCTCACGCCAGCGCCCAGAAGCAACGGCGGCCGCGTGCTGCGCGCGCCGCAGGGCACGGTGTCGGAATGCGTGCTGGCCGAGCTGCCCGCCTCAGGGGGCCGCCCACCGGTGAGCTACCGCCAGGCCGGCGACAAGTACCTGCTGCTGGAATACGGCGAAATGGTGCTGGACCTGCGGCTGCGGCTGCGGATTCACGCGCTCATGCAGGCGCTGAAGGCCGACCCGGTGCCGGGCATCCTCGAACTGGCGCCCGGCGTGCGCTCCTTGCAGATTCAGTACGACAGCCGCGTCATCGGCCAGCAATTGCTGGTCGACACGCTGCTCGCCCTCGAACAGGGCCTGCCCGATGCCGCCGGCCTGAAAGTGCCCTCGCGCATCGTGCGCCTGCCCATGGCCTGGCAGGACACCGCAACGCTGGACGCCGTTGCGCGGTACCGCCAGTCGGTGCGCGACACGGCGCCCTGGCTGCCGAGCAACGTCGAGTTCATGCGGCGCATCAACGGGCTGGACTCGGTGGACACCGTGCGCCAGATGGTCTTCGACACCTCTTACATGGTGCTGGGGCTGGGCGACGTGTATCTGGGCGCGCCCTGTGCGGTGCCGGTGGACCCGCGGCACCGCCTGCTCACCTCCAAGTACAACCCGGCGCGCACATACACCGCAGAAGGCACCGTGGGCATCGGCGGCGTGTACATGTGCATTTACGGCATGGACTCGCCCGGCGGCTATCAGCTGATTGGCCGCACCCTGCCGATCTGGAACACCTTCCTGAAGAACCGCGCGTTCGAGAACGGCGAGCCCTGGCTGCTGAAGTTCTTCGACCAGGTGCAGTACTACCCGGTGAGCGAGGACGAACTCACGCAGATGCGGGATGACTTCCGGCATGGGCGTCTGCTGCCGGACGTCACCGAAACGGTGTTCGATCTGGTCGCCCACGAGCGCTTTCTGGCCGACAACGCCGACAGCATCGCCGCCTTCAAGGCGCGCCAGCAAGGCGCCTACGCCGAAGAAGTGGCGCGCTGGCAGGCCGATGCCTCGATGTCGCCCGACGTGATTCCTGAGCCCCCGGCATTGCCCGATGCCGACGCCGAGGGCGATCCGGTGGTGGCCGACATCAGCGGCAACATCTGGAAGCTGCTGGTCGCGGTGGGGCAGACCGTGCGGGCCGGTGATCCGCTGTTGATCGTCGAGGCCATGAAGATGGAATTCACCGTGGCAGCGCCGAGCGACGGGGTGGTGACCGCCCTGCGGTGCCAGGCCGGAAGGCCGGTGAACGCCGGTGACGCCCTGCTGTTCGTGGCGCGGGCCTGAGGGACATGGCCATGGACACCCGCAAGATCAGTCCCATCCGGCGCGGCAAGGATCGCGGCGAGAACCTTGCCGATCGCATCTACAACCAGCTCAAGCAGGACATCTTCGAGTTTCGCCTGCTGCCCGGTGACCGCTTCAGCGAAAACGAGATCGCCGAGCGCGTGCAGGCCAGCCGCACGCCGGTGCGCGAGGCGCTGTTTCGCCTGCAGCGCGAAGGCTATGTCGACGTGCTGTACCGCAGCGGCTGGCAGATCCGGCCGTTTGATTTCAAGTCGTTCGAAGACCTGTACGACGTGCGCATCATCATCGAAACGGCGGCCGTGAAGCGCCTCTGCGAGATGGAAGTGCCGCCGGCCACGCTCAACGACCTGAAGCAGATCTGGCTGGTTCCGGCCGGTGAGCGGCTCAGTGACGGGGCCACGGTGTCGCAGCTCGACGAGCGCTTTCACGAAATGCTGGTCGAGGGCACCGGCAACGTCGAAATGGCCCAGATGCACCACGCGGTGACCGAGCGCATTCGCATCATCCGCAGGCTCGACTTCACCAAGCCGCCGCGCATCGACGCCACCTACACCGAGCACGGAAAGATTCTGCGTGCCGTGCTGCAGCGCCGCGCCGACCAGGGCCAGCTGCTGCTCAAGACCCACATCGAAGAAAGCAAGGCGGAGGTTCGCAAGATCACCGTTCACATGCTGCACACGGCCCGCAGAGGTCCGGAATGACAACCGCAGGCAGTAGGGAGGGGAACCCGTCACCGGCATCGGCCGGTGGCCCGTTCAAAGGCAGTCACACTTTGGGAGCTCACACATGAAGCAGCAACATGCAGGTAAACCCCGGGCGCAGGCTTGGGCAGGGGCCGCAGCGCTGGTGGCCGTCGGCGCGGTGGGCAGTATTCCGGTCGCCCACGCCGAAATCGAGTTGGGCAATGGCATCAGCATCACCGGCTTTCTGGACATGTCGTATTTCTCGACCAGCCCTGACGGCGGATCCAGCACCGAAAGCATTGGCATCGATCAGTTCGAGACCACCTTCAAGTACGCCGGTTCCAGCGGTGTCTCCGCACAGGTCGACATCGAATATGGCGACGGTTTCGATGGCAGCGATGACGAAACCTTTGTCGAGCAGGCGTTCGTCACCAAGGCGTTCACCGAACAGTTCAGCGTGAAAGCGGGGCGCTTTTTGAGCTACACCGGCTGGGAAACCGAAGAGCCCACCGGCCTGTTCCAGTACAGCGGCACCGGCTACGCGCAGTACTTCTACGGCTTCTATCAGAACGGCGTCTCGGGCTATTTCGACGGTGGCAGCTTCGCGGTCATGGGCTCGGTGGTCACCAGTGCCTTCAATCCGCTGGACCGGAACAATGTCCAAGGCGTCGATGACGAGATGGGTTACGAGTTCGGCCTGGCGCTGATGCCCGTGGAAGGGCTGACCGCCAAAGCGTTCTACATCTCGGACCAGGACTCCGACACCGACATCATCAACGTCTGGACGTCTTATGCGGTCGCCGGATTCACCTTCGCGGCCGAGTACAACACCGTCGAGTACGGGTCCATGGCGGCCAATGCCGACGGCGATGGCGACGGCTTTCTGCTGATGGCCAACTACGCCACCGGTCCCTTCGGCTTCACGGTGCGTTATCACGACTTCGAGATCAACAGCGCCGGCGGGGCTATCGTCGACGACGGTGACGCCATCACGCTGTCGCCCAGCTACAAGGTCGGCGACAACCTGTTGTTCGTGACCGAGTATCGAATGGACAGCTCCGAGACCAACGGTGACTCGGATTCATTCGCCCTCGAAGCCCTCTTCACATTCTGAGCCCCAGGCGCTGATTGAACCTGATCAGCGTCATCGCACTGCGCCTGCCATCTCCGGCAGGCGCAGTGATCGACACCTCAACCCAGGAGCATCTGCAATGAAACTCAAATCCATTCTTACCGCCGCCGCACTCGGCGCCGCCAGTGTGGCGGCGCAGGCGGCCGACACCATCAAGGTGGGCGTGCTGCACTCGCTCTCCGGCACGATGGCCATCTCCGAAACCACGCTGAAGGACACGGTTCTGATGCTGGTGGAAGAGCAGAACAAGAAGGGCGGCCTGCTGGGCAAGAAGCTCGAAGCCGTGGTGGTCGACCCGGCTTCAAACTGGCCGCTGTTTGCCGAGCGCGCCCGTGAGCTTCTGGCCAAGGACAAGGTCGATGTGGTCTTCGGCTGCTGGACCTCGGTGTCGCGCAAGAGCGTGCTGCCGGTGTTCGAAGAGCTGAACGGCCTGCTGTTCTACCCGGTGCAGTACGAGGGCGAAGAGTCGTCCAAGAACGTGATCTACACCGGCGCCGCGCCCAACCAGCAGGCGATTCCGGCGGTGGATTACCTGATGAACGATCTTGAAGTCGAACGCTGGGTGTTGGCCGGGACCGACTATGTCTACCCGCGCACCACCAACAAGATTCTTGAGGCGTATCTGAAAGCCAAGGGCGTCGCGGCCGAAGACATCATGGTCAATTACACGCCCTTCGGGCACTCCGACTGGCAGTCCATCGTCTCCGACATCAAGGCCTTCGGTTCGGCCGGCAAGAAGACGGCAGTGGTCTCGACCATCAACGGCGACGCCAACGTGCCGTTCTACAAGGAGCTGGGCAACCAGAAGATTTCGGCCGAAGACATTCCGGTTGTCGCCTTCTCGGTGGGTGAGGAAGAACTCTCTGGCATCGACACCGGCCCGCTGGTCGGCCATCTGGCCGCCTGGAACTACTTCATGAGCGTCGACACGCCTGAGAACGCCGCGTTCATCAAGCAGTGGCAGACCTTTATCAAGAGCCAGAAGCGCGTCACCAACGACCCGATGGAAGCGCACTACGTGGGCTTCAATCTTTGGGCGCAGGCGGTGGAGAAGGCCGGCACGACCGATGTGGACAAGGTGCTGGCGGCCCTGCCGGGTCTTGAAACGCCCAACCTCACCGGCGGCGTGGCCAAGATGTTGCCCAACCACCACATCACCAAGCCGGTGCTGATTGGTGAAATCACCAAGAACGGCCAGTTCGACGTGGTGTGGGAAACCGACGGCACCGTGCCGGGCGACGCCTGGTCCGACTTCCTGCCGGCCAGCAAGGTCATCGAAGCCGATTGGGTCGATCTGAAGTGCGGCAACTACAACACCGAAACCAAGGAGTGCTCAGGGCAGGTGTACTGAGCAAGCCGCGTCAGCCTTCGCGTTCAAGCCCTCTCCCGCAGGGGAGAGGGTCTTTCACCGCCTCACTGAATCAGGATCACCATGAACCGCCCGCTCCTCCACTCGATGCACCGCTGCATGGCCGTGTGGGCACTGGTGCTGCTGGCCGGTTTGGCCCATGCCGCCCCGCCTGATGCGGCCTATGCCGAGGCCGTGCAGGCGCTGCCCGAGGCCAGCTTTCGTGAAAAGGCCGCCCTGGTGGCGGCACTGGTGACACAAGGGCACCCCAATGCCCGGCCGCTGCTGGCGGCCATGCTCGACAACCGGCTGTATGCCGATGACCGCGGCGTGTTCATCGCCGACGCCGACACAACGGCAGACGCCGAGCCGGTCTGGCGCGACGCCCTGACCCTGAATCCCGCAGACGTGTCGCTGGGCAGCCGCGACCGCATCCGCACCAACAACAGCCTGCGCGCCGCCCTGAAGGTGGGGCTGGCCCAGTTCGATCTCGTCGATCCCGACGCCAAGGTGCGGATCGCCGCCGTGCGCGAACTGAGCGGCGACCTCGATGACGATGTGCTGGCGCTGCTGCGGGCGCAGCAGGCCACCGATGATGCCGCTGCGGTGCGCCGCGAAATCGACATTGCCCTGGCGGTGTATCAACTCAAGGACGACGACCCCGCCTTGCGGCTGGCCGCCATCGAGGTTCTGGACGGCGAGCAGCGCAATCTGGTCTACAACCGCGTGAAGCCGTTGACCGACCCGGCCCATGAACCGGACGCCGCCGTTCGCGCCGCGGCAAGTCGCGTGGTGGCCGGCATCGATGGCTGGCGCGAAATCTACGGCGCACTCGAAACCCTGTTCTTCGGCCTGTCGCTGGGCTCGGTGCTGGTGCTGGCGGCCATCGGGCTGGCGATCAGCTTCGGCGTGATGGGCGTCATCAACATGGCGCATGGCGAGCTGATCATGCTGGGCGCCTACACCACGTATGTGATGCAGCTGTTGCTGCCCAACCACATTGGCCTCGCACTGGTGCTGGCGGTGCCCGCCGCCTTTCTGGTGTCGGGCCTGGTGGGCGTGGCCATCGAGCGCGGCATCATCCGCTTTCTGTACGGGCGGCCGCTGGAAACCCTGCTGGCGACCTTTGGTCTGTCGCTGATTCTGCAGCAGGTGGTGCGGTCGATCTTTTCGCCGCTGAACCGGTCGGTGACCTCGCCCGACTGGATGCAGGGGCTGTGGCAGATCAATGACCTGTTCTCGGTCACCTACAACCGGCTGGCGATCATCCTCTTCATGCTGGTGGTGTTTGCCCTGCTGTTGCTGGTGATGAACCGCACCTCGCTGGGCCTGAAGGTGCGGGCGGTGTCGCAAAACCGCGCCATGGCCAAGGCCATGGGCGTTCGCACCGCGCGGGTCGATGCCCTGACCTTCGGCCTCGGCTCCGGCATTGCCGGCATCGCCGGGGTGGCGCTGTCGCAGCTCACCAATGTGGGGCCGAATCTGGGGCAGGCCTACATCGTTGACTCGTTCATGGTGGTGGTCTTCGGCGGGGTGGGGAACCTGTGGGGCACCCTGATCAGCGGCCTCAGCCTGGGTGTGCTCAACAAGTTGCTGGAGCCCGCCGCAGGCGCGGTGATGGCGAAGATTCTGGTGCTGATCGGGCTGATCCTGTTCATCCAGCGCCGACCCAAGGGCCTGTTCCCGCAAAAAGGCCGCGCGGCGGAGGGCCACTGATGACGCCTCGTTCGTTATTGATGCGCGGCGGGCGGGGGGGCGCCATCTTCCTCGCGGTGATGGCGCTGCTGGCGGTGGTGGTGCCGGTGCTGAACCTGGGGCTGGCGCCCGACGCCGCACTGCACCTGCCCGATTACTGGGTCACCCTGCTGGGCAAGTACCTGAGCTACGCGTTGCTGGCAATTGCCATCGACCTGATCTGGGGCTACTGCGGCATTCTCAGCCTCGGGCACACGGCGTTCTTTGCGCTGGGCGGCTACGCCATGGGCATGTACCTGATGCGCCAGATCGGCACGCGCGGCATGTACGGCAATGCCGAGCTGCCCGACTTCATGGTGTTCCTCAACTGGGAGGCGCTGCCGTGGTACTGGTGGGGCTTCGACCAGTTCTGGTTCGCGATGCTGATGGTGCTGCTGGCGCCCGGCGTTCTCGCCTTCGCCTTCGGCTGGCTGGCCTTCCGCTCGCGGGTGGGCGGGGTGTATCTGTCGATCATCACCCAGGCGCTGACCTATGCCTTGATGCTGGCCTTCTTCCGCAACGAAATGGGCTTTGGCGGCAACAACGGCCTCACCGATTTCAAGGACATTCTCGGCTACAGCCTGCAGTCGCAGCACACCCGCGTGGGCCTGTTTCTGGCCACGGTGGTGGCGCTGACCCTGGGCTATCTGGCCTGCCGCTACATCACCGGCTCGCGCTTCGGTCGCATCATCGAGGCAATCCGCGATGCCGAGAGCCGCACCCGCTTCATCGGCTACCGCGTCGAGTATTACAAGCTGGCGTTGTTCACCTTTTCGGCAATGCTGGCCGGCATTGCCGGGGCGCTGTACGTGCCGCAGGTGGGCATCATCAATCCCGGCGAGTTTTCGCCCATCAACTCCATCGAGGCCGTGGTGTGGGTGGCGGTGGGCGGGCGCGGCACGCTGTACGGCGCCGCGTTGGGCGCGGGCATCGTCAACTACGCCAAGACCTGGTTCACCACCGCCTTCCCTGAAATCTGGCTGTACGCGCTGGGCGCCCTGTTCGTGGCAGTCACCCTGGCGCTGCCGCGCGGCGTGGTCGGGCTGCTGGCCCGCCGCAAGGGAGGCACCGCATGAACCTTCGTGAAACCGTTCATGAAATGACGCGGCGCGACAAGGTCTTCGACTTTGTGAACCGGCCCACCGAGCGGCCCAGCCGGGTCGACATCAGCCACAACACCATTCTGTATCTGGAAGACATCACCGTCAGCTTCGACGGCTTCCGCGCGCTCGATGCGCTGACGCTCTATATCGACGCCGGTGAACTGCGCTGCATCATCGGCCCCAACGGCGCCGGCAAGACGACGATGATGGACGTCATCACCGGCAAGACCCGTCCGGAGGCCGGGCAGGCCTGGTTTGGGCAGACCTTCAACCTGCTGCGCATGGACGAACCGGAAATTGCCCAGGCGGGCATCGGCCGCAAGTTCCAAAAGCCCACCGTGTTCACCGAACACACGGTGTTCGAAAACCTGGAACTGTCGCTGGCCGGGCCGCGGGGCGTGTGGCACACCCTGTTCGCCCGGCTCGATGGCGCGCAGCGTGACCGCATTGCCGAGGTGATGGAAATCATCGGGCTGCAAGACCACGCGCTGCAGCGCGCCGGCAGCCTGTCGCACGGGCAGAAACAGTGGCTGGAAATCGGCATGCTGCTGATGCAGGAACCGCAACTGCTGCTGGTCGACGAACCCGTGGCCGGCATGACGCCGCAGGAAACCGAACGCACCGCCGAGTTGCTCACCTCGCTCGCCGGCAAGCGCTCGGTGGTGGTGGTGGAGCACGACATGGCCTTCGTGCGCTCGATTTCGCGCACCGTCACGGTGCTGCACGAAGGCCGGGTGCTCGCCGAGGGCTCGATCGACGCCGTGCAGAATGATTCCGAAGTTCGACGGGTGTACCTCGGTGAATGACATGACGACCCCGACCGCAACGCTGCTGCAGACCCGCGGCGTCAACCAGTTCTATGGCGGCAGCCACATCCTCTGGGACGTGGACCTGGACGTGAGGCAGGGCTCCATCACCTGCCTGATGGGCCGCAACGGCATGGGCAAGACCACCCTGCTGAAGTGCGTGATGGGCCTGCTGCCCATCCGCGAAGGCAGCATCCAGTTCGGCGGCGATGACCTGCTGCGCCGCGCGGCCGAGCAGCGCGCCGGGCTGGGCATCGGCTACGTGCCCCAGGGGCGGGAGATTTTTCCGCAGCTCACCGTCGAAGAGAATCTGCAGCTTGGCGTCTACGTGCGACCCGACCGCAACCGCGCGGCGCTGGAGCCGATCTACGACACCTTTCCGGTGCTGAAGAAAATGCTGCGGCGGCGCGGCGGTGATCTGTCCGGCGGCCAGCAGCAGCAGCTCGCCATCGGCCGCGCGCTGGTGTTCAACCCCAGGCTGCTGATTCTCGATGAGCCCTGCGAAGGCATTCAGCCCAACATCGTCGCCGAGATCGGCGACCTGTTGATCCGCCTCAATCGGGACACCGGGCTCACGGTCTTGTTGGTGGAGCAGAAGCTGCCCTTCGCCCGCCGCGTCGCCACCGACTTCCGCATTCTCGACAAGGGGCGGCTGGCCGCCCAAGGGGCCATCGACGCGCTTTCGGACGCGTTGGTGCGCAGGCACCTCAGCGTTTAGGCCGGGGTCTGTCGTGGCACGCTTCTGGCGTGCAATTAGGTGCGGGGCTTGCATTGCGGCTGGCTCTTGAAGGGTTTGATGATTGGCAATGGTCGACTAGGGTTCCGGTCTGCGTCAGCAGATGCTGGTCCGAGAGTTGGCGACCTCCGGTTCGGGGGTTACACGGCGGGATAAAAGCCCGGGAGATCAACAGCGTAGTGCTGCGAGTCGTCCCGCTGTCCGCCCGGTAACCGTCACTCAACCAGAGGTATTGCCATGCTTGGATCACGCACCCGTTTGGCCCCCTTCGCACTGTTATGGTGTGCCGCGACCTTGGCCGCCTGCTCGAAGAATGAGCCGCCCCCGGCCGATGCCCCGGTCCGCACTGCGGCGGTTGAAACGCCGAGCTTCAAGGTCTGCTGGACCATCTACGCGGGATGGATGCCCTGGGAATACGGCGCCGCCAAGGGCATCGTGGCCAAGTGGGCCGACCGGTACGGCATTGCCATCGACGTGGTGCAGATCAACGATTACGTCGAGTCGATCAACCAGTACACCGCCGGGCAGTTCGATGGCTGCTCGATGACCAACATGGACGCGCTGACCATCCCCGCGGCCGGGGGCGTCGACAGCACCGCGCTGGTGGTCGGTGACTTCTCCAACGGCAACGACGGCATCGTGCTCAAGGGGGCCGACAAGACGCTGGCCGACATCAAGGGCCTGCCGGTCAATCTGGTGGAGCTGTCGGTCTCGCATTACCTGCTGGCCCGCGGCCTGGAAAGCGTGGCGATGAGCGAGCGCGACATCTCGGTGGTCAACACCTCCGACGCCGACATCGTTGCCGCCTTTGCCGCCAAAGACGTTCAGGCCACGGTGACCTGGAACCCGCTGCTGGCCGAGATCGTCGCGACGCCGTCGGTCAGCAAGGTATTCGATTCCAGCCAGATTCCCGGCGAGATCATCGACCTGATGGTGGTCAACACCGCCACGCTGCAGGCGCACCCCGAGCTGGGCAAAGCGCTGATCGGTGCCTGGTACGAGATCATGGCCATCATGTCGGGCGAGGACGAGGCGGGGATTGCCGCGCGCACCCACATGGCGCAGGCCTCGGGCACCGATCTGGCGGGTTACGAAGCGCAGCTTGCCGCCACGCGCATGTTCTATGAGCCGGCCGACGCGGCCCGCTTTACGGCCAGCCCGGAACTGCCGCAGACCATGGAGAAGGTCGCAGCCTTTTCGTTCGCCCACGGACTGCTCGGTGAGGGCGCCAAGGACGCGGGTGCGGTCGGCATTGCCTATCCCGGCGGCAAGATCACCGGCAATGCCGACAACGTGAAGCTGCGCTTCACCGATGAATTTGCGGCCATGGCCGCCGAAGGCACGCTTTCGGGGCAGGGTGGCGAGTGAGGCGGCGCGCCGTGCCCGCCCTTATGCATGTGAAGACCGTGGCGGCCGGTGAGGTGTGGTTTGCCGGCGCCGCTGGCGCCTGTCAGGCGGCACAGCCAAAGGGCGCACCCACATGCGGCTGATCAATCAGGTGCCTGCCAGGGGCGCGCGGCTGTTGTTGGCCGCGCTGCCTTTTGCCCTGCTGCTGGCGGTGTACATGACCGCTTCGACCCTGAGGCTGGCCGAGAACGCCGACGACAAGCTGCTGCCCAGCATCGGGCAGATGGCCCAGGCGGTGCAGCGCATGGCCTTCACCGAAGATCCGCGCTCGGGCGACCTGCTGTGGTGGAAAGACACCGGCGCCAGTTTGCAGCGGCTGGGCCTGGGGCTGGGCATCAGCGCGCTGGCCGGGCTGACGCTGGGCGTGGCGGCCGGTGCCATTCCGCTGTTTGCGGCGCCGCTTTCGCCGTTGCTGAGGCTGTTGGCGATGATCCCGCCACTGGCGATTCTGCCGCTGTTGTTCATCGTGTTCGGGCTGGGCGAACTGGCAAAGGTGATGCTCATCGTCATTGGCGTGGCGCCCTGCATCGCCCGTGACCTGGAAGGCCATGCGCGCCAGATTCCGCAAGAAATGCTGATCAAGGCGCAGACGCTGGGCGCCAATACCTGGACCCTGATCCTGCGGGTGATCCTGCCGCAGTTGCTGCCACGGCTGCTGATCTCGCTGCAGTTGATGCTCGGCTCGGCCTGGTTGTTTCTGATTGCTGCCGAGGCCATCGCGTCCACCGACGGGCTGGGCTACCGCATCTTTCTGGTGCGGCGTTATCTGGCCATGGATGTGATCCTGCCCTACGTGGCCTGGATCACGCTGTTGGCCTGGCTGATGGACTTCGGCTTGCGCAGGGCCTCAACCCGGCTGTTTCCCTGGTTCATGGTGGGGGCGCGATGACGGCCTTCCTCGCGGTGGAGCATGTCTGGCAGGAATATGCCGACCATGTGGTGCTGGAAAACCTGTCGCTGCAGGTGAACGAGGGCGAATTCTGCGCCCTGGTGGGGGCTTCGGGCTGCGGCAAGTCAACCTTTCTGCGCCTGCTGCTTGGGCAGGAGCGCGCCAGCCGTGGCCGCATTCTGCTGGATGGGCAGCCGCTGCCGTCCGAGCCGGATGTCTCGCGTGGCGTGGTGTTTCAGAAATACTCGGTGTTTCCGCACCTGAGCGTGCGCGACAACGTGGTGCTGGGCCTGGAACTGGCCGGGTCTCCCTTGACCGGACGCCGGTTCGGTGCGGCCCGGCGTGCGGCCCGCGAACAGGCCGACGCCATGCTCGACGCGGTGGGCCTGAGCCACGCGGGCGCGCGGTATCCCGCGGCGCTGTCCGGCGGCATGCAGCAGCGACTGGCCATTGCCCAGGCGCTGGTGATGAAGCCGCGGGTGCTGCTGCTCGATGAACCCTTTGGCGCGCTGGACCCCGGCATTCGCAAGGACATGCACGCGCTGCTGCTCGATCTGTGGAAGCAGACCGGGCTGACCGTGTTCATGGTCACGCACGATCTGTCGGAGGGCTTCACGCTGGGCACCCGTTTGCTGGTGTTCGACAAGCCGCGCCACGATCCGCAGCATCCCAATGCCTACGGCGCCCGCATCACCTACGACCTGGCGCTCAATCAGGGCCGCATGGCCGCGCGCCAAGCGTTGCCGGTGTCGCTGATACAGCGTCTCGAATCCGTGCCTCTGGAGGTCATTGCATGAACCCGTTGTACCGTGACGTTCTTCCCGGCGGCGCCCACGGCTCGCTGGTGCTCAGGCGCGGCCGGCTGCTGCGCCTGACCGATGTGGAAGGCGGTGCCAACCTTGCCCTGCTGGCCTGGAACGCCACCGAGAAATCCGAGCGCCTAAACCTGCCGGACGCACTCAAGTGTCAGCACACGTCAAAACTCACCCGCGGGCACTGCCTGTATTCCGACATGGGGCGCGTGCTGCTGTGCATCACCAACGATGACCTCGGCTGGCATGACCCCATGGGCGGCCTCAGCACTGCCGCAGAGGTGCGTGCGCGTTATGGCGCTGGTGATTACCAGACGCTGCGCAACGACTTTTATCGTAACGGGCAGGACAACCTGCTGGTCGAGATGGGCAAGTGGGGGCTGAGCCGGCGCGATCTGACGATGAACGTCAATTTCTTCAGCAAGCTGGCCAGCGATGACGCCGGCCAACTGCGCTTCGTGCCCGACCACTCGCCGCCCGGCAGTCATGTCGATCTGTATGCCCCGATGGACACGCTGGTGATCGTCACCGCCATTCAGCACCCGCTCGATCCCGCCACGGCCTATGGCCCCAAGCCGGTGGCGCTGAGCGTGTTTGAAGTGCCCGACGCCGAAGCCTTGGCGACCACCCGGGTCTGCCGCGAATCACGCCCTGAAAACGGTCGTGGGTTTGCCTTGACGGAGCGCTATTTCTCATGAGCCCGCACGCCAGCACATTGCAGGAGGACGCAGCCTGTCGCCGTGAGCTGATCAGGGCCGGCGAGGCGTGGATTGGCGAGCTGCGTGCCGGTCAGACCTTCCGCATTCTCGATCTCGAAGGCAATCAGGCCGTTGACACCTTGTTCTACAACCTCGACGACCCCGCCGAGCGCTACGACGCGCAGTGCACCGTGCGGTGCGGCGCGCAGGTGTATCTGTCCACCGGCTCGGTGCTGATGTCGACGCTGGGACGGCCGATGCTCACGATCACGGCCGACACCTGCGGTCGGCACGACACCCTGGGCGGGGCCTGCGCGCAGGAGTCCAACCGTGTGCGCTACGCGCTTGACCGGGGTCACATGCACTCCTGCCGCGACAACTTTCTGCGCGCCATCGCGCACGACGGACGGCTCACCAAGCGTGACCTTGGCGCCAATCTCAATTTCTTCATGAATGTGCCGGTGACCGCCGACGGTGGACTGAGTTTCGCCGACGGCGTGTCGGCGCCGGGCAAGTACGTCGAACTGCGCGCGCATCTGAACGTGCTGGTGCTGATCTCCAACTGCCCGCAGTTGAACAACCCCTGCAACGCCTACAACCCGACACCGATTGAAGTACTGATCTGGGACTAAGCCCCTCACCGCGCCGTGGACGACCGCGGCGGCTGACGCAACACCGGGACGGCCCGGACCGGATGTGTTCATGTTCAAGACCGTTCTCGTGGCCAACCGCGGGGCCATTGCCTGCCGGATTCTGCGGACCCTGAAATCGCTGAATGTCGAAGGGGTTGCCGTGTTCAGCGACCGCGACCGCGCCAGCCTGCACGTCGAGCAGGCATCACGCGCGATCTGCCTGGGCGACGGCCCCGGGGCAAGCGCGTATCTGGATGTCGCCAGAATTCTTGAGGCGGCCAAAGCCTGCGGTGCCGAGGCAATTCACCCCGGCTACGGATTCCTGTCGGAGAACGCCGGTTTCGCCGAAGCCTGCGGGGCGGCGGGCATCGCCTTTCTGGGCCCCACGCCGGAGCAGTTGCGTGCCTTCGGGCTCAAGCACACCGCGCGTGCGCTGGCACAGGCCGCCGGGTTGCCGATGCTCAGCGGCAGCGGCCTGCTGGTTTCCCGCCAGCATGCCCGGGACGAGGCGGCGCGCGTCGGCTATCCGGTGATGCTCAAAAGCACCGCGGGCGGCGGCGGCATTGGCATGCGCATCTGCCGCGACGCCGAGGAACTCGCCGATCAGTTCGATGCCGTGAAACGCCTCGGCGAGAGCCATTTCAGCGACGACGGCGTGTTTCTTGAGCGCTACATCGAGCGCGCCCGCCATATCGAAGTACAGGTGTTCGGCGATGGGCACGGCGCGGTCGTGGCCTTGGGTGAGCGCGACTGCTCGGTGCAGCGGCGCAACCAGAAGGTGATTGAAGAAACGCCGGCGCCGAACCTTGCGCCGACGCTCCGCCACGCCTTGCACACGGCGGCGGTGGCACTGGCCCAATCGGTGGACTACCGCTCGGCCGGTACGGTCGAGTTCGTCTACGACGACGCTGCGCAGCAGTTTTATTTTCTGGAGGTGAACACCCGCCTGCAGGTCGAGCATGGCGTCACCGAGCAGGTCTATGGCGTCGATCTGGTGCACTGGATGGTGGCACTGGCAGCCGGCGAACTGCCGCCACTGGAGGCGCAGGCCGCCGCGCTGGTCCCACGCGGGCACGCGGTGCAGGCGCGGCTTTATGCCGAAGATCCGGGCCGGGCCTTTCAGCCCAGCCCCGGCCTGTTGACCCAGGTGCGCTTTCCCCCGGCTGAGGGTCGCGCGCTGCGGATCGACACCTGGGTGGAATCGGGCTGCGAGGTGTCGAGCGACTTCGATCCGATGCTCGCAAAGCTCATCGCCTGGGCCCCCGACCGCGCCGCTGCGATGGCGCGGCTGGACCGCGCCCTGGCCGACACGCAGATCTACGGCATCGAGACCAACTGTGCCTACCTGCGTCAGATTCTGGCCTTCGCCCCGCTGGTGCACGGCCGACCCTGGACGCGCTGTCTTGAAGATCTTCACTACCGTCAGCACTCGTTCGACGTGCTGGCACCGGGCACGCAGACCACGGTTCAGGACTGGCCCGGGCGCCTCGGGTACTGGGCGGTGGGCATACCGCCGTCGGGGCCGATGGATGCGCGTTCGCTGCGCGCCGGCAACGGTCTGCTGGGCAATGCGCCGGGCGCTGCGGCGCTGGAGATCACCCTGGTCGGGCCCACGCTGCGCTTCAATGCCGATGCCTGGGTGGCGGTCACCGGCGCAGTGATTCCGGTCACGCTCGACGGCACGCCGCTGCCCATGAATCAGGCGGTGGCAGTGGCCGCCGGTGCGACGCTGGCGCTGGGGCGCATCGAGGGTGCCGGCGCACGCGCCTACCTGTGCGTGCGCGGCGGGCTGCAGGTGCCGGACTATCTGGGCTCTGGCAGCACCTTCACGCTGGGGCAGTTCGGCGGGCATGGCGGGCGGGCGCTGCGCGTCGGTGACGTGCTGCATCTTGCGCCGGGGGCGGGGGGCTGCCCCGATGCGGCGGAGGCGTTGGCGGAGGTTGCGCCTCTGCGGCTGGAGGCGGTGCGCCGTCTGCGGGTGATGGTGGGGCCGCATGCCGCACCCGAATACGTTTCCGAGGCTTATCTCGACACCTTGTTCGCGGCCGAATGGGAAGTGCACTTCAACTCGTCACGCACCGGCGTGCGCCTGATCGGTCCCAAGCCGGAGTGGATGCGCGCCGATGGCGGCGAGGCGGGCCTTCATCCGTCCAACATTCACGACAACGCCTATGCCATCGGCGCGGTCGATTTCACCGGCGACATGCCGGTGATCCTGGGCCCCGATGGCCCCAGCCTCGGGGGCTTCGTCTGCCCGGTGACGGTCATCGAGGCCGATCTGTGGCAGTTGGGGCAGCTCAAGGCCGGAGACCGGCTGCGCTTCGCGCCGGTGGACCGGGTTGCCGCACGCGCCGCGCTCGGCGCCTGTGCCGCCCCGTTTGCGGCTGTCGGCGGGGTGGTGCTCGACGAGGGCCTCGGCGATGCGCGCCTCGTGGCCCGTCTGGCCGGCGACTGCAATGTGCTGCTGGAATTCGGGCCGCCCGAAATTGACCTGGCCACACGCTTTCGCGTGGACGCGCTGATGCATGCGCTTGAAGATCTGCAACTGCCGGGGGTGATCGACCTGACGCCGGGCATACGCAGCCTGCAGGTGCACTTCCAGCCAGAACGCTGCCCGCTCGCCGAACTGCTGGCCTGCGTGCGCCGGCACTGGCAGCAGCTTTCCCGCGCGGAAGACCTGAGCCTGCCCTCACGCATCGTTCATCTGCCCCTGGCCTGGGACGATCCCTCCACCCGCATCGCCATCGAAAAGTACATGACCACCGTGCGCCACGATGCGCCGTGGTGCCCCAGCAATCTGGAATTCATCCGCCGTATCAATGGCCTGGACAGCCTCGACGACGTGAAGCGCATCGTGCTGTCGGCACATTATTTGGTGATGGGCCTGGGGGACGTGTACCTGGGGGCGCCGGTGGCCACACCGCTGGACCCGCGCCATCGGCTGGTGACCACCAAGTACAACCCGGCGCGCACCTGGACGCCCGAGAACGCGGTGGGCATTGGCGGCGCCTACCTGTGCATCTACGGCATGGAAGGGCCGGGCGGCTACCAGTTTGTGGGCCGCACCTTGCAGATGTGGCGTCGATACAAGGCGGTGGACGCGTTTGCAGGCCAGCCGTACCTGCTGCGCTTTTTCGACCAGATTCGGTTTTTCGAGGTCAGCCCCGATGAATTGCGGGCCATTCGACGGGACTTCCCCCTGGGCCGCTACCCGATCCGCATCGAAGAAACCACACTGCGCCTGGCGGACTACCAGCAGTTTCTCGACCGCAACGCGGTTGAGATTGCCGACTTCCGGGCCCGGCAGCGCGCCGCCTTCGCTGACGAGCGCCAGCACTGGGAGGCCTCGGGGCTGGCGCACTTCGAGGCCCGTGGCGACGCGGTGCCCGCCGAAGCGTCAGAAAGCCTGCTCGACGCCGACGAGGTCGGCGTCTTCAGCCCGGTGGCGGGCAACCTTTGGCAAGTTCACGTGGCGCCGGGCGACCCGGTGGTGGCCGGGCAGGTATTGGCTGTGCTGGAAGCGATGAAGATGGAAATTCAGGTCATCGCACCGCAGGCGGGGATCATCCACCGCCGCGTGGTCGCGCCGGGTCAGTCGCTACAGGCGGGCCAGGTGCTGCTGACCCTGAGGGCGGTCAGTCACCCAGGCTCAGGGGCTTGAGGCGAGATTCCAGCGCATCGACGAGCTTGTAGCTGGCCGCCAGGATGTGACCGTGGTTGAGCACGTCGTCGTCGCCGGCCAGAGGCTTGATGACGCCGGAGGCTTCCTGCACCAGCACGATGCCGGCGGCCACGTCCCAGGGCTTGAGGTTGAACTCGAAGAAACCGTCGAGGCGTCCGGCCGCCACGTATGCCAGATCCAGCGCCGCCGAACCGGCGCGGCGCACGCCGGCGGTGCTGGTCGCCACGTGGCCGAGCATCTTCAGATAGTCCGGCATGAACTCTTCGCGCAGGGGCACGCCGGTGCCGATCAGGGCTTCGTCCAGATCCTTGGTGTTGCTGCACCGCAACCGACGACTGTTGAGCATGGCGCCGGCGCCGCGCGAGGCGGTGTACAGGTCGTTGGTGCAGGGCGCGTAGATGACGCCGTGTTCCAGACGGCCCCGCACTTCAATGCCAATCGAGACCGCGTAGTGCGGAATTCGGTGCAGGAAGTTGGTGGTGCCATCCAGCGGATCGATGATCCAGCGGACCTCGGAGTCGCCGCCGCTGGAGCCGCTTTCCTCACCCAGAATGGCGTGGTCGGGATAGGCCTTGAGGATGGTGCGGATGATCTCGGCCTCCGCGTTGCGGTCGACCAGCGTCACAAAGTCATTGTGCTGCTTGCGATCCACCTGCAGGGTCTCAACACGCTCGCTGTGTTTGAGAATGACGTTACCGGCGCTGCGTGCCGCAGACACGGCAATATTGACCAGCGGATGCATGCGGGTGGATTCCAGAGTGGGTCAGAGCGGGCAACGCGTCTGGCGGCCTCAAGCAGGCGGCCGGGGAGGGCGTGCAGTGAGGCTCTAGAATATCACGCATGACCGTAAATCCAGACCCTGAAGCGCCCGCCACCGGCATCCGCATCGTGTTGGTACAGACCCAGCATCCCGGCAACATCGGCTCGGCCGCGCGCGCGATGCGCACCATGGGCTTCGACCAACTCGTATTGGTGCGCCCCGAACGTTTCCCCCATCCACAGGCGCGTGCGCTGGCCTCGAACGCCGTGTCGGTGGTCGAGAACGCCAGGGTGGTCGACACCCTCGAAGCGGCGATTGCCGATTGCGGCTGGGTGGTCGCCACCTCGGCGCGGCCGCGGCATCTGGGTGATGAGCCCCTCACTCCCTGGGACTTTGCAGCAACCGCCCAGGCACGGGCGCCACACGCCAAGGTGGCGCTGGTGTTCGGGCCGGAACGCACCGGGCTCAGTAATGAAGACCTGGAGCGCTGCAACGCCGTCATCATGGTGCCCACCGATCCCACCTATGCCTCGTTGAATCTGGCGCAGGCCGTGCAACTGCTCACCTGGGAGCTGCGCAAGGCAGGGCTGGACGAGCTGCCCAAGGTCTCACCCAAGCACGAGCACCCGTCCTACGCGCCGCCAACCGCGGCCGAGATGGCGCACTTCTACGAGCATCTTGAGCGTGTGCTGCTGATGACCGGCTTTCTGGACCCGCGCAACCCGCGCCTGCTGATGCGTCGCCTGCGGCAGTTCTATCACCGTGCCCAGCCCGACCGTAACGAGCTGAACATTCTTCGCGGCATTCTCACCACCATAGAGACGCCCAAGAAGAGAACGCCCCGAGTTTCTTGAGGGCCCAAGCCCCTGGCGGCGACCTGTGCCAGCCCCCCGCAAGCCCACCGATTGAATGGCAATAATTCAAAAACACCGGCAGATCAGACACTTGTAAAAAAAGTGTCAAATCGGTGTTGACCCACTCCCGATCTGTCGTATGATGCGCGCCCTTGCAGCGGTGGCCTTAGATTTTCGGACCA
>TARA_R110000850_G_scaffold16079_17_pt1 | contig 69617 bp, 58 predicted proteins | sample TARA_R110000850 | Tara Oceans TARA_R110000850 (sample SAMEA4397586) | marine metagenome | biome: Polar Biome; feature: [SRF] surface water layer (ENVO:00010504); material: water (ENVO:00002006), including particulate matter (ENVO:01000060) such as... | depth 5 m
GCCAGGGTGCGGCGGACATCCTCACCGAGACGTGACTCATCCTCGGTGAAGCCGTGCTCATCAACCTCGCCCGTACGCGGAATCAGATTGAAGGCAGCCTGCTTGGCCAGCGCGCCCGCCTCCGGTGGCTGGCCGTTGAGCAGCTTGCCGGTTTGCAGGGCCAGGCCTTCAACGGCCTGCTGATCGAGGGTCGACATGGACTGATAGGTGGCGATGGTCACTGACTGCAGACCTGCCTCCTGCAGTACCGGCTGCAATGCAAGTACAGCCTGGACCACCTGGCTGTCGGGACAGGCGACCAGCCCCGGGCCGGCAAATCCCTGCAATGCCTGGGGATTGGCATCAGCGACCACCATCGGAATGTGCGAATTGCTGCGTGAACTGCCACTGGCATCGATGACCGAACAACCTGCTGCCAGGATCTGCGGGATCCAGTTGCGCCCGACAGTAGCAGAGCCCAGGAAGACCACGACCCTGACCTGTGAAAAGTCGAAGCGTTCGAGGGGTTCGACGCGCTGGCTCTGCCCCTTGTACATCAGGCGTCCGCCGGCAACGTTTTCCTCATCCACCAGATATAGCTTGGCAATGGCGAAGTCGTGATCGTCCAGCACATCGATCAGGACGTCACCGATCATGCCCGTTACACCCACAATTGCTACATCACAGGACTCGCTCATCATTACTCCTCGACTGAAAAAACAAAGGGCACCCTGCCGTTGGCAGGATGCCCTTGAATAAAGCGGACTGAAACAATCAGTCCTCCTGCAGGATCCGCAACATGCGGCGCAGAGGCTCGGCCGCACCCCACAGCAGCTGGTCTCCCACGGTAAACGCGGACAGGTACTGCGAGCCCAGGTTCAGTTTGCGCAGGCGACCTACCGGTACCGTCAGGGTGCCGGTGACAGCCGTCGGCGTAAGATCACGCAGAGTGTCTTCCTTGGTGTTGGGCACCACCTTGGACCAGGGATTGTGCGCGTCGAGCATCGCTTCGATGTCGGCCAGCGGTACATCCTTGTTCAGCTTGATGGTCAGCGCCTGGCTGTGACAGCGCATTGCACCGATACGCACGCAGATGCCATCCACCGGGATCGGGCGTCCGCTGCGGCCGATGATCTTGTTGGTCTCGGCCTGGGCCTTCCATTCCTCACGACTCTGCCCGTTGGGCAGCTGCTTGTCGATCCAGGGGATCAGGCTGCCGGCCAGCGGCACACCGAAGTGCTCTGCCGGAACCTGGTCGCTGCGCAGGTGCTCGGCCACCATGCGGTCGATTTCCAGTATGGCAGTGGCCGGATCGGCCAGCTGTGCCGCCACCGACTGGTTGATCGCGCCCATCTGGCCAATCAGCTCGCGCATGTTCTGGGCACCGGCACCGCTGGCAGCCTGGTAGGTCATCGCGCTCATCCACTCGACCAGTCCGCTTTCAAACAGACCGCCGAGGCCCATCAGCATCAGACTAACCGTGCAGTTGCCGCCGACATAGGTCTTGACCCCGTCACGCAGCGCCTGGTCGATATTGCGGCGGTTGACCGGATCCAGCACGATCACGGCCTCGTCTTCCATGCGCAGGGTAGAGGCGGCATCGATCCAGTAACCGTTCCACCCCTCGGCACGCAGCTTCGGGTAGACCGCCTGGGTGTAATCGCCGCCCTGACAGGTAATGATCACGTCGAGCGGTTTCAGCGACTCGAGGTCGAAAGCGTCCTTCAACGGCGGAATGTCCTTGCCGATGTCCGGTCCCTTGCCGCCCACGTTGGAGGTGGTGAAGAACACCGGATCAATAGTGGCAAAATCGTTCTCTTCAAGCATGCGCTGCATCAGTACGGAACCCACCATACCGCGCCAGCCAACCAGGCCTACCTGTTTCATGACATCAACCCCCAGGGGGTAAAAAATTCAAAGACAGCTGCGCGGGCGGAACGCCGCGCAACACAAAGCCGTGCAGTTTACAGGTTTTTCAACGCCGCGACCACGGCATCGCCCATGACCGCGGTGCTCGCGGCCTGGCAACCCTCGGACATGATATCGCCCGTACGTACGCCCTGATCCAGCACCTGACTGACCGCCTGCTCGATGGCATCCGCCGCATCGCTGCGATTGAAGCTGTAACGCAGCATCATGGATACCGACAGAATGGTGGCCAGCGGATTGGCAATACCACGACCGGCAATATCCGGTGCGCTACCGTGACAGGGCTCGTACATGCCCTTGTTGTTGGCATCCAGCGAAGCGGACGGCAGCATGCCGATCGAACCGGTGAGCATGGAGGCCTGGTCGGAGAGAATGTCGCCGAACAGGTTGTCCGTCACGATGACATCGAACTGCTTGGGCGCCCGTACCAGTTGCATGGCGCAGTTATCGACGTACATGTGGCTCAACTCGACGTCCGGATAGTCCGCAGCCACCTCGTTGACCACCTCTCGCCACAGCTGGCTGGAAGCCAGCACGTTGGCCTTGTCTACCGAACAGAGCTTCTTGCCACGAATGCGCGCCATGTCGAAACCGACGCGGGCGATCCGACGCACTTCGCTCTCGCTGTAGGGCAAGGTATCAAACGCAAAACGCTCGCCGCTGTCGAGCACCCGACGTTCACGGGGCTGGCCGAAATAGATGCCGCCGGTCAGCTCGCGAACGATCAGAATGTCGAGCCCGGAGACTACTTCGGGCTTCAGGGTTGATGCCTGGGCCAGCTGCGTATACAGGATGGCCGGACGCAGATTGCCGAACAGCCCCAGCTCGGAGCGGATCTTCAGCAGGCCGCGTTCCGGGCGTAACGCCGGATCGATGGTGTCCCACTGCGGGCCGCCCACGGCGCCCAGCAGAATGGCATCGGCCTGGCGCGCCCGCTCCAGGGTTTCGTCGGCCAGCGGGGAGCCGTAGCGCTCATAGGCCGCGCCGCCCAGATCATCAAAACTCAGCTTCGCGTCCAGCGAGAACTTGTCGCTGGCCAACTCCAGCACCTTGACCGCCTCGGCCACGATCTCCGGACCGATACCATCGCCAGGCAGAATCAGAATGTTCATGCTCATGCTTGTTCCTTGAATTCGATTATTTGATGGCGCCAAAGAGCCAGGGATTATTCTGCTGATGGCCCGTCTCGAACTGACGAATTGCCTCGGCATCCTCCAGGGTCAGACCGATGTCATCCAGCCCGTTGAGCAGACAGTGCTTGCGGAAATCATCCACCTCGAACGAGTAGCGTTTGCCATCCGGCCGGATAACGGTCTGCGCAGCCAGATCGATGGTCAGCTCATAACCCTCCTGCGCTTCTGCCTGGGTAAAGAGCTCGTCGATATCTTTTTCATCCAGAACAATGGGTAACAGCCCATTCTTGAAGCTGTTGTTATAAAAGATATCGGCGTAGCTGGGGGCCAGGATGGCGCGAAAGCCATACTCCTCCAGGGCCCAGGGCGCATGTTCGCGACTGGAGCCACAGCCGAAATTCTTGCGCGTCAGCAATACGCTGGCACCCTGGTAGCGCGACTGATTGAGCACGAAATCCGGGTTCAACGGCCGCTGGGAGGCATCCTGGCCAGGCAGGCCTTCATCCAGGTAGCGCAACTCGTCGAACAGATTCTGACCAAAGCCGGTGCGCTTGATCGACTTGAGAAACTGCTTGGGAATGATCAGGTCCGTGTCGACATTGGCTCGATCCAGCGGCGCAACGAGACCTGTGTGTTGAGTAAAGGGTTTCATGCTGTCATCTCCTGCTCGAGCATTTCGCGTACATCGACAAAGTGGCCGGCAATCGCGGCGGCCGCCGCCATGGCCGGGCTGACCAGATGGGTACGCCCACCATTGCCCTGGCGCCCCTCGAAGTTGCGGTTGGAGGTGGACGCGCAGTGCTCGCCGGCCTGCAACCGATCCGGATTCATGGCCAGACACATGGAGCAACCCGGATCCCGCCATTCAAAGCCAGCCGCCTTGAAGATCTCATCCAGCCCCTCCTGCTCGGCCTGCTCCTTTACCAGTCCGGATCCGGGGACGACCATGGCCTGCTTGATCGTCGGCGCTACGGTACGCCCCTTGGCTACGGCAGCGGCGGCGCGCAGGTCTTCAATCCGAGAGTTGGTGCAGGAACCGATGAACACCCGATCCAGGCTGATCGATGTAATCGGCTGATTGGCCTCAAGCCCCATGTAGACCAGGGCGCGCTGATAGCCGCTACGCTTGACCGCATCGGTCTCCTGGGCCGGGTCGGGCACATTGCCATCCACCGCCACGACCATCTCGGGGGAAGTACCCCAGGACACCTGCGGCTTGATGCTGGCGGCGTCAAGCTCGACCACGGTATCGAAATGGGCGTCGGCATCCGATACCAGGTCGCGCCAGGCCAGCACGGCACGGTCCCAGTCTTCGCCGCGTGGCGAGTAGGGACGATCCTTGACATAGGCCACGGTTTTTTCGTCACAGGCAACCAGGCCGACGCGGGCACCCGCCTCGATCGCCATGTTGCAGATGGTCATGCGCCCTTCCATCGACAGGTCGCGAATCGCCGAGCCGGCAAACTCGATGGCGTGGCCATTCCCTCCCGCGGTACCAATCTTGCCGATCACCGCGAGCACGATGTCCTTGGCCGTAACGCCAAAGCCCAGCTTGCCCTCGACGCTGACCAGCATGTTCTTCATTTTCTTGGCGACCAGGCACTGGGTAGCCAGCACATGCTCGACTTCCGAGGTACCGATACCGTGGGCCAGCGAGGCAAAGGCGCCATGGGTGGCGGTATGCGAATCGCCGCAGACGATGGTCATGCCCGGCAGCGTGGCGCCCTGCTCCGGGCCCACGACGTGCACGATCCCCTGGCGGCGATCGGTCATGCGGAACTCCATGATGCCGAAATCATCGCAGTTGTCGTCGAGCGTGGTGACCTGGAGCTTGGAGACCAGATCATCAATGCCGGCCACCCCTGCGGCGCGATTGGTTGTCGGCACGTTGTGGTCCGGGGTTGCCAGGTTGGCATCGATGCGCCAGGGTTTGCGCCCGGCCAGGCGCAGGCCTTCGAATGCCTGCGGCGATGTGACTTCATGCAGCAGATGGCGGTCTATGTACAGCAGTGCCGACCCATCGTCGCGCTGCTTGACCAAATGGCTATTCCAGAGCTTGTCGTAAAGCGTTTGAGCGGACATGCTGAACTCCTGATCCAGGCTGGGTGCCGGCGCACATCTCTGAGGGGACGTTGCGGCCAGCAGGGTATTTATCACGAAGGCCAATGGTAAAAGCTGGTATTCGATAAAACAAATTCATTATATTCATGCATTACATTCTAATACGGAATACATAATGGATACCGCCAACCTGACTGCCTTCCTCGCCGTGGCGGAAAGCGGCTCGTTTTCCCGGGCTGCGGAACAACTGCACCTGACCCAGCCGGCTGTCAGCAAGCGTATCGCCAGTCTTGAACAGCAGCTCGACTGCCGACTCTTCGACCGCATCGGCAGGCATATCAGCCTGACCGAGGCCGGACTGGCCCTGCGACCACGGGCGCTGGAGATCATTGATGCGCTGGAAGATACCCGTCGCGCCCTGAGCAACCTGTCCACCGTGGTCCAGGGGCGCGTGGCAATGGCCACCAGTCACCACATCGGGCTGCACCGACTGCCGCCGGTGCTGCGGGCGTTCACCCGTACCTATCCCGAGGCCGCTCTGGACATCCAGTTTCTTGATTCGGAAATTGCCTATGAGAAAGTGCTGCATGGCGAGATCGAGCTGGCCGTGATCACCCTGGCCCCGGCAATGGAGCCGCCGATCATCGCCCAGCAGATCTGGAATGATCCGCTGGATTTCGTGGTGGCTCCCGATCACCCCCTGGCCGGCTGCCGGGATCTGACGCTGGCCAGACTGGCTGATTATCCCGCGGTATTTCCGGGCCCGAACACCTTTACCCGCCGCATTGTCAGTCAGCTGTTCAGCCGCGACGGGGTGCAACCGCATATCAGCATGAGCACCAACTACATGGAAACCATCAAGATGATGGTTTCGATCGGGCTTGCCTGGAGCGTGCTGCCGCGTACCATGCTCGACTCCCAGGTCGTGCCACTGACCCTGCACAACGCCGGACTGGAAAGGCAACTGGGGATCATCTGGCACAGCGGCAGGACGCTCTCCAATGCTGGGCAGGCATTTATTCGACTGCTGAAACACAATGCGGCGTCCGAAACCTTGTCGCCATTCAAAGCGGGTACTACCTTGTGAGTATAACTACAGCGCGGAGCCCATCGGGTTTGCGCACCCTGCCAGGAGTGGGTTGATGAACCAACGACCGGCCGCACCCAGACACAACTTCGAGCTGCCCGACGGCATCGGCGAAGCGGGCGATGCTTTCGGCGTTCTGTTCCATGCCATGCCCCTGGCCGGCATGCTCACGGAAGCCGAAACGGGCGTTGTGCTGGATGTGAACGATGCCTTCCGCGACATGTTCGGCTGGACCCGGGACGAAATCATTGGCCAGCCCACGGCGCACTCACCTATCTGGATCAGTACCGAACAGCGACAGCAACTGCTCAGCGCCTTCGAGCAGCACGGCCAGATCGAACAGTTCGAAGCGATCCTGCTGTGCAGCGACGGCCACCTGAAGATCTGCCGCGTCTCCATGCGCGGCGTGGTGGTGGACGGGGTGCATTGTCGCCTTTCCACCGCCCAGGACACCAACGACGATCCGGCAAGACCGGGCAGCGTGGGTGCCGAATTGCGCGACAGCCAGGAACGCCTGGGACTGGCCCTGCACGCAGCGCAAATGGGGACCTGGGACTGGAACCTGGACACCGGCATTCTGCACTGCTGCGCCCGCGTGGCCATGCTGCATGGCCACTCGCCGGAAGCCTGGCACGGCCCGCTGTCGCGTTACCTGCGAGACATCCAGCCGACGGACCAGCGCCAACTGCGTCGCAGCTTCATTTCCATCTGCAGAAACAAACTGCCCCGCTACCGGCTGGCCTATCGCCTGAAAAACGAAGGGGGGCCGGTTCGCTGGCTGGAGGCCACGGCCAGGCTCTATCGCAGCCCCAGCGGCAGGGTCCAGCGCTTTGTCGGCACCCTGGTCGACATTACCGAGCGGCGACGCAACGAGCAGGCACTGATCAAGAGCGAGGCCAAGTTTGCCGCGCTGTTCCAGGGCGCCCCCGACCCTTACATCATGGTCAACGCCGAGTCGCAGCTGGTGATCGAGATCAACCAGAGTTTCAGCGCATTTTTCGGCTACCAGCCGGAGGACATCATAGGCAAGACGGCCGTCGAGGCGGGGCTGTGGAACAATCCGGCCGCTCGCGATGCGGTGCTCGCACAGATCCACGAGAAGCATCGGCTGGCCGGTGTGGAAATCGACTTTCGGACCCGCGATGGCCGGGTCGTCACCTGCGAAGTTTCGAGCAGCTTCTTTACCGTCAACCGCCAGGCCTGCGTGCTCTCGACCTTCAAGGATGTCACGGCACGCAAACAGGCCGAGGCCGCACTCAAGGCTTCAGAGGAAAAGTTCTCACGGGCCTTCAGGGCCAGCCCCGACTCGATCAGCATTACCGAGAAGGTCTCGGGGCGTTACCTGGAGATCAACGAAGGCTTCTCCCGACTGACCGGCTACACACCTGAAGAGGTCATCGGCAGGACCGCCAGAGACCTCAGCATCTGGGCCGACTTTGACCAGCGCCAGGGACTGATAGAGGAGCTGGAAAGCAGGGGTCGCGTACTGCAGCGGGAAATGCGAGTGCTCGGCAAGGATGGACGCCAGTTGCTGGTATCGGTTTCCATCGAGCCCCTGCTGATCAACGACGTCGAGTGCATGGTACTGACTGCCCGGGATATCACCGACCAGAAACTGATCGAGGCCAAGGTCAAGCATCTGGCCTACCACGACGCGCTGACCGATCTGCCCAACCGCCTGCTGCTTACCGATCGTCTGAAGCAGACGCTGGCCCTGCTCGACCGCCACGACCTGCATGGGGCATTGCTGTTTTTCGACCTGGATCATTTCAAGCATATCAATGACTCCCTCGGTCACTCCTGTGGCGACTCGGTATTGCAGGAAGTCACGCGTCGCCTGCTCGGCCGCGTGCGCAGGGAAGACACCGTTGCCCGGCTGGGCGGCGACGAGTTTGTGGTCCTGCTCAGCGGCCTTCAGGGCGGAGAGGCCGAGGTAGCCGCCGCGGTACAACGGCATGCCGAATCCCTGCTGCTAGACATAGCCGCGCCGATGATCGTGGAGGGACACAGCCTGGCCGTGAGTTGCAGTATCGGCATTGCCATGCTGCCCGAGCACGGCAACAACCCCGAGGACCTGCTCAAGCGCGCAGACATCGCCCTGTACAAGGTCAAGGAGTCGGGGCGCAATGGCATCGCGTTCTTCGAGCAGGCGATGCAGAAAGCCGCCAGTGAACGCCTGTCCATCGAAACCGAGTTGCGGGCAGCGCTGAACATGGGCCAGTTCAGACTCTTCTATCAGCCGCAGATCGACGCCCGCGCCGACCGCATCATCGGGGCTGAAGCCTTGATCCGCTGGGAGCAGCCGGACAGGGGCATGATAAGCCCTGCCAGCTTCATTCATGTGCTCGAGGAAAGCGGCATGATCCTCGCCGTAGGCCAGTGGATTCTCAATGAAGCCTGCGCCTTTGTCGCCCGGCTGATCAGGGAGCGTCGGGTCGAGGTCGAGCATTTCAGCATGAGCGTGAACATCAGCCCGAGACAGTTCCGGCATCCCGAATTCGTCACCCAGGTGCGCCAGGCCATCAGCGACCAGGCCGTTCCTGCCCGCTGCATCAAGCTGGAGATAACCGAAAACATCGTTATTCAGAACATCAACGACACCATCGCCAAGATGCATGAACTCAGAGAGCTGGGGGTCTGCTTCGCGATCGATGACTTCGGTACCGGTTATTCCTCCCTGAGCTATCTCAAGCAGCTACCGCTGGATCTGCTGAAAATCGATCAGTCATTTATTCGTGACTGCACCGAGGACAGCAATGACGCCGAGATCGTCCGGGCGATTATCGCGATGGGCCGCAACCTGAGTCTGGACCTGATTGCCGAGGGCGTGGAAACCGTCGAACAGCTCGCTTTCCTGCAGCAGCAGTCCTGCCATGCCTATCAAGGGTATCTGTTCAGCCCACCGGTGCCGGCAGACCGTTTTATTGCCTTGCTGGAGTCCCAGGCGCGTACTGCGCACAATCGATGATGCATCGGTGGTGCGCGACTGATCCTGGTCGACCGCCGTCCGATAAAAATTCTTTGAACTTTCCGCTGACAACGCGGTCTTATGCCAGTCAAGTCCGGACATCCCCGGACAACAACCTGTTGGAGCTTTGTGATGAACAAATCAATGCTGACCGGCCTCGTGGTAGGCGCAGTCATAGCTACAGCGGGCGGAGCCTTTGCCGGCTACAGCGTGCTGGCAAACAAGACCCCCACCCACGCCGAGGTCACCCGGGTGACTGCGGTAACCGAAACGGTGAAGACACCGCGGGAAGTCTGCCAGGACGTTCCTGTTACGCGACAGAAGCCCGTACAGGATGAGAATCGGGTCCTGGGCACCGTCGCCGGCGCTGTGGTCGGCGGGCTGCTGGGCAACCAGGTGGGCGGCGGCAGCGGCAAGAAGATCGCCACCGTGGCTGGCGCGGCGGCAGGCGGCTACGCAGGCAACAAGACCCAGGAGCGCATGCAGGCCAACAGTACCTACACCACCACCGAAACGCGCTGCGAAACCCAATATGACAGCAGTGAACGGACCGTCGGCTACGATGTCGAGTACCGGATCGGCGACGAGACCGGCCAGGTACGCATGGCCTCGGACCCCGGCAAGCAGATCCCCCTGCAGGACGGCGAGCTGGTCCTGTCCCAGCAGTAACCTCTTCCCACGCTCAGGCCCCTATGGGCCTGGCTCCTTTTCAGCCTTTCGGGTCCTGCTCGCGGCACAGGCGCAACCAGTTTTCTATGCCTGCGCTGCGGAACTTGTTGCGCTGCAAGGCGAAGTAGAAGCGCCGTCGGAAATCACGGTGAGGCACCGGTAGCGGTACCAGACTGCCGCGCCGGAAGGCCTCGACCAGGGTCACGGCCGAGAGACATCCTATCCCGAGGCCGGCCTCGACCGCGCGCTTGATCGCCTCCGTATGCTGCAACTCCAGCGTTATCTGCAGCTGCGGGAACAACCCATGCATGGCCCACTCGAAATGCTGACGGGTGCCGGAGCCTGACTCGCGAATGATCCATTGCGCAGCCAGCAACTCCTCGTCGGTCAACCAGGGTCGACCAGCCCAGGGATGGTCGGGGGCACAGAACACGACCAGTTCGTCCTCCCGCCAGGGCAGCATGTCCAGCTCCGGATGATGGGCCTCCCCTTCGATCAGGCCGATATCCAGCTCAAAATTGAGCACTTTCTGCACGATACTGGCGGTATTGGCGACCTCGAGCTTGACCCGTGCGCCGGGCTGCTCGTGCATGTAGCGCGCCATGATCTCCACCGCCAGATAATTACCGATACTCAGGGTCGCGCCCACCTTCAGGTGCCCGCTGTTCTGCTGACGGCCCAGCGCCAGCTCCAGCCCCTCGGCCTGCTCCATGAGCGCCTGCGCCGCGGGGCGGATGGACCGGCCGAGCTCGTTCAGCTGCAGCCGCTTGCCGACCCGGTCAAATAACTGGATGCCAAACTGGCTTTCCAGATCCCTCAGGGCGCTGCTGGCCGCAGACTGCGACATTGCCAGGCTTTCCGCCGCGCGGGTCAGGTTTTCATGGAAGGCGGTGGCCAGAAAGACTTCGAGCTGCCTGAGACTGTATTTCATTATCGATTTTACCGATTATATATAGTGATATAAACCGCTTAACCGATAGATTAGCCTGCCGGTACACTACGCGCAAATCCGATGACCGAGGAATGGCAATGGCAGGCTTCAACACCGAACGCGTACTGAGTGTCCATCACTGGACGGACAACCTGTTCAGCTTCCGCACCACCCGCGACCCCGGTTTTCGCTTCAAGAACGGCCATTTCATCATGATCGGTCTTGAGGTCGAGGGCCGGCCGCTGATGCGTGCCTACAGTATCGCCAGCCCCAACTATGAGGACACCCTGGAGTTTTTCAGCATCAAGGTGCCCGACGGCCCGCTGACCTCGCGATTGCAGAATATCAACGAGGGTGACCAGATCATCATCAGTCGCAAGCCGACCGGCACCCTGGTTGTGGATCATCTGTTGCCCGGCCGGAATCTCTACCTGCTCAGCACCGGGACAGGCCTGGCGCCGTTCATCAGCATCATCCAGGATCCGGAAACCTATGAACTCTATGACAAGGTCATTCTCACCCACGGCTGCCGCCATGTGCGTGAGCTGGCCTATCAGGAGCTGATAACCCGGGATCTGCCCAATCACGAGTACCTGGGCGAGACGATCCGCGGGAAGCTGATCTACTACCCCACGGTCACGCGCGAGCCCTTCCACACCCAGGGCCGACTGACGGACCTGATGGAGAGCGGCAAGATGTTCGAGGATATCGGCCTGCCGGCCTTTGATATCGAGCAGGACCGCTTCATGCTCTGTGGCAGCCCGAGCATGCTCAAGGACTTCTGCCAGGTGCTCGACAGCCGGGGGTTCAAGGAGGCGCGCCACGGTGACCAGGGGCACTACGTCATCGAACGGGCCTTTGTCGAAAAGTAGGGATCGAACAGCCGCTGTCAGTCAGGTTTGACCCTTTCCCGCACTGCGTGCCGGAGAGGGTCCAGCGGCCTATTCCACATAGATCATCTGTCGGGTCATACCACCATCGGCCACCAGGTTCTGACCGGTGATGAAGGCAGCCCCAGGCCCCAGCAGGAACACCACCAGCGCACCAATGTCGGCCGGCTGCCCTACCCGTCCGACCGCATGCTGTTGGTGGTCGACCGCTCTTAGCGGATCAGTACGCTGCTGCTGCGTGTCACGCGTATCGATCCAGCCCGGACTCACCGCATTGACCCGCACAGCCGAGCCAAGACTCACAGCCAGGGCGTGGGTCAAGGCCACCAGGCCACCCTTGCTCGATGCATACGCTTCGGTATTGGCCTCCGATTGCAGTGCCCGCGTGGAAGCGATATTGACAATGGCGCCTGATGCTTCGCGCAGCAGGCCCAAAGCATGCTTGGACACCAGAAAGGCGCCCGTCAGATTGGTGCCCAGCAGGCGATTCCAGGCCTCCAGACTGAGCTGTTCGATGGGTCCGTTGTCGGGGTCGGCAATACCGGCATTGTTGACCAGACCATCAAGTCGACCGAAGTCTTCCTCAATGCGTTCCAGGCAGGCCATTACACTGGCCTCGTCTGCCACGTCCATGCAGATGAACTCGACCCGGCCTGCAGCACCGCAGAGTCTCGCCAACTCCTCCGCAGCTGCCTGGCCCGCCGCCTCGTCGATATCGGTGATCGCCACTGACCAGCCTGCCCTGAGCAGACTGGCCGCGACGCCCTTGCCTATCCCCCTGGCCGCACCGGTAACCAGCGCGACAGGGGCATCCTGTTCAACCACTCAGGCAGCCCTGCCTCGGGGCCCGGCGAAGAACCAGATGATCAGACCGATGACCGGCAGCAGCAGCACCAGCAGAACCCAGAGCACCTTGGCTCCGTTACCTGCACCGCTTTGAACAATATTGATGATCGCCCAGATATCCAGAATCAGAATGATCAGGCCGAGAATGCCACCGCCAAAATTAACGTCCATATGCAACTCCTTGTCGGAAATAGTTACCCTGCCCCTGCAGCGGGGTCAGAGCTCAAGTACCGGATAACGACTGGCGATATCACTGCCGGTCGGAGTGCTGGACAACGCCTCTGCGCAGGAACCACTGCGCGCTATCAGACACTGCCTCCCCGTGACCGGCACCGCCCAATGGGCAGTGCCTGCTGGCAGCGCCAGCAGATCGCCCCGTCGGCAACCCAGTACCAGGAGCCTGTCGGCATGGTGGATGCACAGTGTTGCCACCCCATCAAGGAACAACCACAGGCTGTCGCCAGCCAGTGTCTGCTCGCTTGGCCCCTCTTCCGCCGGAACCTCCGCATAGCCCGGAGGGCCCTCCAGTTCGAGAACCTCGACACACTCCCTGTCGGGTTGGACACGGATTCTCGTCAGCAGTTCGCTGGCGACCTCAATGACCTTCGCGGCGTCCATCATGCTCCTGGGCGGCCAGCTTTGTTCGACTATTTGCAGCACGATGCCGGCATCGGCGAGGATCGGCAATATGTCCTCCTGATGGGTCAGTACCTTGACCGGCACCTGAAGCTGTTCGTCCGAGTAGACAGCAAGTATCGCCATTGCAGGTTTCCGAAGTGAGTGAATGCCAGGCCAGTATAGAGATCACCGTACGCCGATACAGCCCATACCATGGTGGGACGCCCTTCAGCTCCTGGGCGGCAGAACCCTCAGAAGCACCACGGCCGCCACAAATGCCGCCAGGCCGGCCAGGCCAAAGGTCCATTGCGGACCCAGCGTGGCCCAACTGTAGCCCGAATACAACGCCCCCAGTGCGCCGCCCACGCCGGACAGGGACGCATAGAGCGCCTGACCCTGGCCCTGCAGCCGCTCGGTGAAGTTGTGCTGGATAAAGTGGATCGCGGCCACATGGAAACTGCCGAAGGTCGCCGCATGCAGGAGCTGGATCAGCAGCAGGATCATCAGACTGTGTGCCAGGGCGCCCAGCAGGACCCAGCGCAGGGCAGCGAGCAGCAGACTGGCAACCAGCAGCTGCTTGAGACTGAACCGCTGAAGCACCCGGGTCATGAACAGAAACAGCACGATCTCGGCGACCACTCCCAGGGCCCAGAGCAGCCCGATGGTGCCGCGGCCGTATCCCAAGGCTTCCAGATGCAGGGTCAGAAAGGTGTAGTACGGCCCGTGGGACAGCTGCATCAGTGCCACGCAGAGGAAGAACGCCAGCACACCAGGGCGACGCAGCAGCGACATGAAGCGCTCGACCGGTTCGCCCCTGGGGCGAGCGGCCGGGGTCGGCGCCTGAGGCACGATCATGCTGCAGAGAAAGATCGCCAGCATGATGCCGAGCATCACCGCCGGATAGATATCGAGCCCAAACACCTCCAGCAGCAGGCCGAGCCCGACCACCGTGGCGATGAAACCGACCGAGCCCCAGAGCCGGATCATGCTGTAGCGGGCCGACTGGGCCCCCAGGTGACCCAGCGTGATGGCCTCGAACTGGGGCAGTACGGCATGCCAGAAAAAGCTGTGCGCCGCCATGATCAGGGCAAGCCAGGCGTAGTCCTGCCGGTAGAAGATGCCGGTAAAGGCAATGGCGGTACACAGCGCCCCCAACCTTACAATCAGCAACCGCCGGCCACTGACGTCGCCCAGCCAGCCCCAGAGATTCGGGGCAATACAGCGCATCAGCATGGGTATGGCGATCAGCTCGCCGATACGGGCGGCGCTGAATCCCAGATGGTCGAAATACAGCGCCAGAAACGGGGCCACGCCACCGAGCAGCGCGAAATAGGCGAAATAGAACCCGGACAGGCGCCAGTAGGGAAGCAAGGTACTCAAGCCACTGTTGTCGTTCGCGGCGGCATGCCTAAAGCTGACCAAGCACCGGTGTGGCGACCGTCACTTCGGCATTCTGACCACGATGACGCAGGAGGTGATCGAGTAACACGATGGCCATCATGGCTTCGGCGATAGGGGTGGCGCGTATCCCCACACAGGGATCGTGTCGACCCTTGGTAATCACGTCGACCGGGTTGCCGTGCACATCGATGGAACGGCCCGGGGTGGTGATACTGGAGGTCGGCTTCAGGGCCAGATGGGCAACGATCGGCTGACCGGAGGAGATACCCCCCAGTACGCCGCCGGCATTGTTGCTGGTAAAACCCTCGGGCGTGAGCTCATCCCGATGTTCGGTACCCAGTTGGGCGACGGAGGCAAAGCCGGCGCCGATCTCGACGCCCTTGACTGCGTTGATGCTCATCAGTGCATAGGCCAGCTCGGCATCGAGTCGGTCGAACACCGGCTCGCCCAGACCGGGTGGCACGCCTTCGGCCACGACGGTGATACGCGCGCCCACGGAGTTCTGGTCGCGGCGCAGTTGATCCATGTAAGCCTCAAGCTCAGGCACCTTGGACGGGTCCGGACTGAAGAATGCGTTCTGGTCAACCGAGTCCCAGCTGCAAAAGGGAATGTCGATCGGCCCCAGCTGGCTCATGTAGCCGCGCACGGTAATGCCCTGGGTCTCCAGATACTTGCGCGCTATTGCCCCTGCCGCAACCCGCATGGCTGTCTCGCGGGCCGAGGACCGGCCGCCGCCGCGATAGTCGCGGACGCCGTATTTGTGATGATAGGTATAGTCGGCGTGGGCCGGACGGAAGGTATCCTTGATCGCTGAATAATCCTTGGATTTCTGGTCGGTATTGCGGATCAGCAGGCCGATCGGGCAGCCGGTGGTGCGCCCTTCGAAAACACCCGTGAGTATCTCGACCTCGTCGGGCTCCTGGCGCTGGGTCGTGTGCCTGCTGGTGCCCGGCTTGCGCCGGTCAAGATCGCGTTGCAGATCCTCGACGCTCAGTTCAAGGCCGGGCGGGCATCCGTCCACAATGGCAACCAGTGCCGGGCCGTGACTTTCGCCGGCCGTGGTGACGGTAAACAAGGTGCCAATGGTATTCCCGGACATGCGCGCAACCTGCGGTCAGATAATGAAAGGCCTGCAGTATAACGCCGGGCCCGCGCAGGTGACAGTCCGGGCTGGGCCCGCTAGGCTATGTTTTTGCCGCTGACGCAGGACACCATGCAGGCCTTGATCGCCACTCTTCTCCCGGCCGAGCTGTCGGGCCTTGCCGCCATGGCGCTGATCATGGCTGCCGCCTTCACCTCTGCGGTGACCGCGGCACTGGGCATTGGCGGGGGCGTGATGCTGCTGGGACTGATGGCGGTCATGCTGCCGCCCGCAGCCATCATTCCGGTACAAGGCTTAGGAGGACAGTCAAGCATATATTCATGCTGTGCACCTCTAAAACCGGGAGTTTCAGGTATATCTAGGCTAAGAAGCTAGATATGCAGTGATGGTTTGCCCCCCCGCGATGCTGAGAAGAGAATGTACGATGCAATCCGCACTCTTACCGCAAGCTCTAGGCCCCTGACAGAGGAAGCCAACCAAGGCATCGAAATTTAGTCAGAGGCTGAGCTGGAACTGAAGTGCTTTTATGGGTAAAGATGGAGAAGACCGCAGACTGGAGCCGAGGCCTCAGTCAGATCCTTTAAGGAAGAAGACTCTACTATGGCAAAAGAAAGCTCACTATCTAAAGCAATTAGGGAGTCCGTGAAAATTGAGAAATTCATTTTTCACGTAGTTATCAAAGGTGAGGACGAGCCAAGAACGATGACGAGAGTTGATCTTGAGCCAAAACAAAGAGCCTTTTTTTGCCAACGCATCGCGGACTCATCTGAAGGCACCCAGTTTAAGTTCCGAGAAAAAGATATGGGCACAGCTCTGCGGTGCAAACGTATAGTGGATGACCCCGAGAATAATTTTCTTCCAGAATCCATCAATCTAGCCACCGACTTCCAAGAGGAGCACAAGGGAAACGTTACCGACGGGGCTTTTATAGTTGCTCATTTCACTATTGAGGTTGATGGCAGCACAGTACCAATGATCGCGATGATCAAAATGGACCACAGCCGGGTTCTTGAATATAAAATCCAACAAGAAGCTGGCGGTTCAGTAGCTAAGATCAGTGAGATACTCAACTCTTTCGTTGAAAGTAAAACCGCCGTTCAAAAGTGTGCAATAGTGGATGTCGGTGATACATTCGACTGGGATGTCCTAGCTTTTGAGAAGAAAAAAACCATTGGTATTGCTGAATATTTTCGCGTCTTCCTCAAAGTTACCGAATCAGACAATTCGAGCAATCTCACGAGAAAAGCCGTAAGTTCAACCTTCACTTGGGCGCGAGCGAATAGCGCGGACCTTCCAGAGGTGCCTAGGCACTATAAAGAAAGGGCTATTCAGTATCTTGAAATGAGTGATCATTTTGATACCGCCGCTTTTGTGGATGCAGTAGTCAAAGATGACGATGTTGAACGAAAGGCCAGGCTTATGGACGGCTTACTAGATGAGCTTACTGTTATTGGTGTCGCGGGACAGCGGTTCGCACCAAAACCCGGGTCCATACCCGATCGTGACAAAAGAAACAAACTTATTACAAAGGAAAAGGTGCAAATTATATGGTTTGGTGATGAAGAGTCCGCCGGCATCAAAATCGGTGATCCTGATAATAATGGCATGATTGACATACACATAAGAACAAAATCTTACACAGACTGAAAATCGAAAATGATCGAGCCAGAATTATTTCACATCTTTAAAGAGCGGCTTGGAAAGCTATTCATTGAGGCCACCTCTAAAGAAGATGGGATTGAAAGTCTTTCCCTAAGCGGGGAAGGTAATGTCGAGCCTCTGAGATTAGCTTCAGAAATCATGTCACTTGCAATAAAGCTCGGTGTAGGCACATCTATCCGACTGCTGGTTGATGAGGATCATACCAAAGTTGAAGATATTGAGCCTTACCTCAATGGTAAGTTCGGTTTTTCGACATGGAACTTAATATTAAACAAGCTAGCTTTTTCCAAAGGATTGAAAAACCAACCCACAGATAGTGCGACTTTCATATTTTTTGACAGCGCAGTTTTTTTGAATTGGACTGGTGGCCTAAACCCCTTGAAAGGCAGAAATAATATATTTGTGGATAACGAATATGTGGAGATCTTCCTGGAAGGCCTTCAAGCGCCGTTCGGGGGTCCAAGACTTGCTATCAGACCACTCAATAGCGGAGTTTCATCTACTGAAGATTGGCCTTCGACTGATGAGTTGCCTTCGGAGACAATTTTAAGGGAACATGTTCACCTAGTCCCTTATGAACCGATGAGTATATCGCCCTGCTCCTTTGCCCTGACTTGGGGCGACCTAAGTTGTGAAGCTGCTGCGGCTTTCCGGAAGATGTCTGCTGTATGCGTAGCCGCTGGGCTTTCCGATGTGATATACGGATCTCAACGCGTGGTTGTTAAAGGCGTTAAACATCTTGAAACTGCGCTTTATAGTGAAGACGAAAAAGCCCCTGACAAAGAGATTTTAATCCTGTTACAAAATGCTCTTTCGTGGGTATATGAAGAAAGGATCGATACTAGAAAACGCTTAATATCAGATAGGCTATGTTTAGAAGCCGAAAATGAGGAAAGCTTTGTATCCTTGCTTGTAAGACATATAAATAGTGCTTTGAAACAATCCAAAGACCAGTATCGATTTGTCATTTTAGATAGAAAGGATGAATACGCAAAAGAATTAAGAAGCATACTCAAAGACCTCAGAGAGCAAGCCGATCTTTATGCTGAAAAGGTCAGGGGTCTAATTTCTGGACTACTTAGGGATACGTTAGCTGCCTTTGTATTTGTAGCGCTATCATTGAGCTCAAGACTGGGGACAAACATTGACGTACTAATGTCAGATGCCGGAATTCTATTTTTTAAAGCCCTGGCAGTGTATTTCATAATCTCAGCGCTTCTTCAATCATCTTCTTCATTCAGAGACCTCAGGCTTTCTGATAAAGAACTTGCAAAATGGGCTGAAGTAACAAGAGAGTATTTTTCTAAAAGCGAGCTGGACGATCGGATTCAGAATGACTTGAGGGGGCGAAGGTGGACTTTCTACGCTTATTTAATTTTAATTACTGGGTCGTATTTAGCAATGGCATATATCAGCTGGAATATGCAGTTAGTCATAGGCTGTCTTCTTGGCAGTTCATAATAAAATGAATGCGCTATGTCTTATCTATGTTAGATTTTAAAAAGTAAACATTCATCTGTTCGTCGCTAGCATTCTCGATGAAAATCAGTATTTCCTATTTAGATCGCACGCATGATCCAAAAGGAGAGTCAACGAGCAACTGCAGCGAATTTCGGAAGAAACCATAGGTACCTCGCATGTCTGATGATCTTTCTAGGCCCCCCCGTAATTGGTTTGATCATGAAGGTAAATCTTACGCTCGCTTTCGTCCAGAGTATCCCTCTCAACTCGCTGCTTTTTTGGCATCTATTGCACCAGACACTCAACTTGCTATCGATGTCGGATGCGGCAGTGGTCAAATGACGCAGCTTCTTTCACATTACTTCAATAAAGTCGTTGGCCTAGACAAAAGTGCCGATCAAATAGCGAACGCCACACCCAACGGGAAAATACAATACAAATGTGCCGGAGCTGAGAAATTACCAATAGCTGATAACAGTGCAAGTTTAATTACTGCAGCCCAATCAGCACATTGGTTCGAATTGCAATCTTTTTACGGGGAAGTCAAGAGGATCGGCGTCCAAGATGCAATTCTGGCCCTGATTAGCTACGGTGTCGTGCGACTCGAACCAACGCTTGATCACATTTTCCAGAATTTCTACCGTAATGAAGTCGCCCCCTACTGGCCTCCGGAACGCCAACTAGTAGAGAGCGGTTATGCGGGCATAGACTTTCCGTTTAAAGAATTTCGCACACCATCATTCCAAATTCGGCTGGAATGGCAGCTCACAGAATTTCTCGGCTATCTATCTACTTGGTCTGCGATTCGGAATGCGAAAGAAGCTGGACAGGACAATATCCTAATGGCGTTCACCGAAGAAATTTCCCAAGCATGGGGTAACCAAAACACACCACGCTCCTTGGCTTGGCCTATCAATATGCGAATTGGAAAGATATTATAACAAATCCATTAGCTATCGATAAATCCGTAGCTTGGTCTAGTTGAGGCCAACTCGCATCGAACTTCAACGAATCATTTCTGGAACTTCCAGCACAACACGGATGATAATTTGTCAGCTGCAAATCGGGAGCAGCACTATTTTCAAACGCTGACGGGGTTCATATAAGCTACAAGCGATTCATTTCGATCAATAAACGGGGTACTAAATTAAAGTCAAAAAGCTTAAAACTCCGCTTATGACCGTCGAGGTTATTTTTGATGTATGTAGCGAGTCAACAACTGGGGCGGACACATTACCACAATCTGGTGTACTTTCTGCACATTGTGGCTACGGTTCACAAAATGGCGGAGAAAAATATCAAGTCCATCAATGCGAACAATTTTCTTTTATAACTCTCGGAGGATTACGCAGAGAGCATATGGTAAACTACATTTTTGATCACGCAACCAAAGTAACTAAGCTGCCGAATTAACTCTTCGGACTAGTAAATCCTTAGAATTATTCTAAAACCGAACTTACTCAGCTTACCATGGATTCATCATTTCTGCCTTAAAAATGAGGTAAACACGTTGCCATTCATTTGTATCGTAGACCTCCATTATTTCTAGTAGCGACCTACCATCAAACCCAGCGTTACCGTTAGGGTAAGATGCAAAATTACGAAGATTCGAAGGGGATCTGAAGATTGATTTTATAATACTGTCGAAACTAGCTATTAGATCAATTCTCCGCAGCTGATCCTCAGTAAACTTATCATCGCTCTTAGCAAAATCAAGAAATTTCGCTAGTGAGTCGGTATTTAACTGCAATATGCAAACGGTACGAGCTGAATCTACGCCCCAGTTCTCTAAAGTCTGGACCGCTTTGAGGACAAGATCAAGCTGCTCTTGCGAGTTCATTGTTTCTGAGAAAGTCGCCACTAAGTCTCTCCTGAGATACGAAAAACAAATATCTAACCTCGCTTGCGCAGCCGCCATGAAAAGCCCATGATCTTGATTCGATTCAAGAGCCGCCTTATCAGGCGGTAATGTATAGTTGAAAGCCGTGAAATCAGGACTACCTCAGACGGCTAATAGATAAGACATTAGCGAGAAAAATCGGTCTTAGGCAGGCGTCACACTGATGCGAGATGGCCTGCATAAAATAGTTCCGCATGGCTATTTTATAGTCTTTAAAATCGCATCTTCCGTCGATAGTCCTATACGGATCAGCCCTGCGAACGCATCTAGAGCTGCAAACGAGGTTGGGGATTTTAATGTAGCTTTCATGAAAACTGATGCCATTTTATCTAGCTCTTCTTCCCCAGCATCTGGACATCCGACGCTCGAGAACATCTTCAGAACCTCTGTACCTTTTGAAAGCTCATCCACACCAAACTGAGAACTGAACACCATGCCCATGGCGCCTGCAATGTGGGGGTCGGGCCGAGACCAGTCATTACGAAGCGCTGAACCTTGATCGGCCGCTTCCAGCTGCTTACGAATTTTGGTGGGAATCGTCGCTGTCGCTGTCTCTTTACTGTAATAGGATCGGCTAGCTAGAGCTGCCGCGTCTCGTGCGACCTTCCACATAATGAACCACATCTGGGCAACGCTGTATGTGCGTAGGCCGTGCCGCACCATATCTTCGACTTTCTGGATATCTTCACGATCAAGATTTTGATTATGAATTGAGCACTGGTAGTGCATGTACCTCATGACATCCGTGACTCCGTAATCAAGCCAGAGATTGAACAAGGCATCCCCGTCCGAAAACTCCCAGTCAAGCACCTCTTTAATTGCTTCGGGATCACGGCCCATATCAGAGTCTGGGGGCAGGAAATAACGGGCGGTTGCTTTATTTATCCACAACTCGCCCTCTTTCAAAAAATAGCTTCCAGAAACTGCTGCCGAAGGATCATCTTCCAAAACGCCTCGCTTATGCAGACGATCAACAAAGTCACTAGTGCCAAGAGGTGTCAGCTCCACACAATCGTTTAAACAGAACGTTCCTTGGACCAATCGTGGACCAATCAGGGCGCTAATCGCCTGCAGGATAATTACTGCATCATCTGTAAAGTTTCGATAAGAAACGCTTGTGGACTGAATATTTGCTATGTGTGGCGCAAGAAACGTCTCCAGCTCAGCTCGTTCCATAGCATCTTTGACTTCCTGCTCTTTCCTCCGACGGTCCTGACAGTCCCAACAAGGTTGATAGGATTTACGTGGAGTTTTCTTGGCTTCCGCCCTAGAACTTATAAGTAGCAGTCCCTCACACAAAGGACAGGCCTCGTTCTCATCGTAGGCTTTACATATCTCACGCACATATTTAGCAACTGCGCTAGGTTTAGTGATACTTCTGAACGGGAGAAGATCGACAACGCGTTCTCGGTATCCCCCCTCTTCGTCCATCGCCCAATACCGATTCGCGAAATCGATTGCCTGCTGATCTTGGGTTAAAAACTCTAATCTCACCGCCATTTGATGACCTATAAATCTTGGTGTCTTTTCTACACCCGCGTAGTAACTCAAAAGCCGCAAGTTATTGAGCCAGCCCACATGAAGCATTCGGCCGATCTGCTCAACTTCATGACGGCGCATATCTCCTAATCGAGAAGCTTGCCACTTTGATCCGTGGCTAAGATCTCCCAAATCTCTGGCAGTGAAATGCGCGTGACCTTTATGCCGAAAGAGCCCATATAGTCGTCCGCCAGCTTGAGGGGGAGCAGATTTCATGCGGACAATTTAGTGCGAATACGTGATACGGATTATAGTCCGTGGCCTACAGGTCCGCAAACACAGGATAGTCCTGCCTCAAAAGACAATGAGGCAGTTATGGAGCAACTGGCAAAAGCGCTGGGAGCACGGATTCGGACGCAGAGAAAGGCTCAGCGAATTTCTCAAGACGCGCTTGCGCTTATTTGCAATATTGATCGTAGCTATATGGGTCGCATTGAGCGCGGAGAAGTGAGCATCACAGTCGAGAAGCTGTACAGGATCGCTTCCTCGCTAGACTGCGACCCTGCACTACTATTGCCTCCCCTAGCAGACTGCATTCCTGCAGCTGATAAAGCTGGTCAAAAATAGCCATCAACCGCCGCCCGTTGGTATCAGCTGAAGTCAGATATCAAGGTATGGCAGGTTGCTCACTATTTTCTGAGTTTCCATGCTGACTGTGACCACCCTCTGAAACAGTTCTAAGGGGTATCTCGGATTACCTATCGTCTCAATGGCCCAGTCATTGGCGTCATTAACGATGCCGCTCGCTTTATCGGTACGCACGGCCTGGCGTTCCATCACCCACTCCAGCGCAGCCTTACCATTGACCACGTAGTCCCAGGCTGCTTCGGGGATACCCTTTAGCGTGAGGCGTGAATTATAGAGCACAATAGTTCGATCATTCACGCTCTTCCCGGTTTCCGGATCCTTCTTCTTAGCAAACTTCATCTTCTCCACTCGGTAATCTGAGTCATTCAGCTTGCCTTTAACCTCGATGGTCAGCGAGTACGGATCAACAGTTTCGTAGTTCAGATGTAGGTCTGCCAGGGCGCGTCCAGCTTGGCAGAAGGACCAGAAGTCAGCAGCGTTCTTTACCGTCGGAATGCGCGGAAGATCCTTGTTCAGGTTGTCTGCGAAGCGTTCGCGATAATCCGTCGAATGGAGGATGCCGTACACGTAGTAAAACAGGTCTTCCTTGCTGAATTCCTCCCTCGGATAAGCTTTCTTGAATTGCGCCAGACCTGCGTCAGTGATTGCATCGCGCTTGCGGACCGGTTCGGTCTCGTGGCTTGCAAGCAGATCGCTTTCAATCGTTTGTTTCGCCCTGTCATAGAGATACAACGGAAAGCACTGAGAACCCTCAATATCAACGAAGTGAAGGCTCGGTACGTGTCGCGAAATCAAAGCGCTGAAAGCGACCTTTTTTCCACCAGCAGATACACCGATGATCAAATTTTCTGCTTCCACGTCAGGAAAAATGCGCGGCATCTGACCAACACGATGGATCACATTAGAGTCATAGAGGAATGCCTGCTTAGTAAAAGGTCGATAAAGCATGGTGCCGGTGCAACTGAGTGGAAATTTCAACACAGTAGCGTCGGCCGCATCGGCTATCAAACTGCTTGTCCAGCTGATTTTTTCGGGGTCATTGGATATCAAGGGTTTGATCTGGTCGATCCGCTCTTTTTTGGTACCTTTTAATGACGCCGCACCTATGCGCTCGACTTCTTTGTTGTAAAAATCCAGCATCGATTCGACATTCTGTTCTGTCTTAGTCTTGCTCGAGTTGATGACCCAAGCATCGCGCCCGGTCTCCAAACCTCTTGAGTAATTTTGAAAAAGCGCTTCCGTCTTTTTATCGTCTTTGCTGCCCATCACGATAAACTGTTCAAAACTGTCATCACGCTGTTTCAGCCAGTCGCCATGCTCATCCGGCTTAATCTCTTGCCACTGGTTGATCCCCGCCAAGCTAGCAAAGCCCGCAATCTTATCCAGCTTTTCCTCTCGATTCAGATAGTCGCCGATGTCATGAAAATAAATCTGACCACATTTCTTAGAAGCAGGGTTCTTGACCAGTAGCGATATAGCGATAGGGGCACGGCTACCTACACCGAACACATTGTCTTTCTCCTTGCGCCTGACCTCGCCGGATGTACGCGCGTTACCTCGTAGATGGAAAATATAGAGGCTCGAAAACTCATCTGCGAGACACCTGCGCAGGCCATTCGTGGTATTAGCCTCGATAAACCCTGCATTGGTCACAAAGCCAATAATCCCGGCGTTTCCGATACGATCACTGGCCCATCGAATCGAACGGATATAACTGTCATACAACGCATTCTTATTTGTGGCATTAGAGCGCACTGCATAGGTATCGCGGATGCGAGCATCCAGCGCTGGGTAGGACACGTTGGCGTTGTTAGCATTGGCATCACCTTGACCTACCGAGTAAGGCGGGTTGCCCACAATTACCCTTATATCCAGCTCCTTCTGCCGCTTGCGTCGGGCGCTGTTGTCCTCTAGCAACGCATCGATCAGATCGTCTTTTTCGTACATTTGGAAGGTATCGGTCAGGCAGATACCTTCAAAGGGAGAGTATTCGTCGATTACCTCGCCGTGGTAGGCCGCTTCTATGTTGATTGCTGCAATGTAATAGGCCAGAAGCACCAATTCGTTGGCGTGGATTTCATGCTGGTACTTGTGCGGCAGCTCTTGAGGCTTGATCAAGCCCGACTGGATCAGTCGAGTAATGAAGGTGCCAGTGCCGGTGAATGGGTCGATAATGTGAACACCCTTGCTGCCAAGCGTCTGGCCAAACTCTTGTTGCAACAGATGGTTAACGCTGTGAAGGATGAAATCCACCACCTCGACCGGGGTGTAGACGATACCTAGGCGCTCGGTCATTTTCGGGAAGGCGTTGCGGAAGAACTTGTCATATAGCTCGACAATGATCTTTTGCTTTCCATGAGCGCTATCTATGCCTGCAGCGCGCTGGCGTACACTCTGGTAGAACTTCTCCAGGGTGTCAGCCTCCTTATTTAGATTATGCTCGTGCAAGGCGTCGAGCACGCTTTGCATGGCCTTCGCCATTGGGTTGTGCTTGGCGAAATTGTACTCATCAAACAAGGCGTCGAAAACCGGCTTTGTTACCAGGTGCTGAGCCAGCATTTCGACAATTTCTCCATCACTGATACTGTCGTTCAGGTCATCGCGCAGCTCAGCAGCAAATGCGTTGAAAGCGGTCGTTTCTTGAGTGTTGGAAGGGTTCTCCAGAATCCCGTGGATGCGGTCGATATGGGTGCGGGCGATCCTAGCAATGTCGTTGGCCCAGTCTTCCCAGTGATGGCGATTGCCGCATTTCTCGACGATCTTCGCGTAGATAGCACGCTCAATTTCACCTACCTCATAGGTCAAGTCGGCCTGTTGCGTCATCTGGCCATCAGCGTCGTACTTCGGTCGCTTCTCCCCTAAGCCGTACTGGCCCTTGCCAGGGTTACCGCTGCTACTTTTCGCCTTTTTCGTCACTTTGTCCGTGATGGCGATGACTTCCATCTTCCGCGAATCAGAACCGATCAGATCAAGCTTATTGATCATTGCGTCAAAGCTGTCGTCGTGCGAGCGAAGTGCTTGCAACACCTGCCAGACTACCTTGTAGGTCTGGTTGTCGTTGAGCGCTTCATGGGCCTTCATTCCCGCCGGAATAACCACCGGCAGCACTACGTAGCCACGTTTCTTGCCAGGTGCGTTACGCATAACTCGACCAACCGATTGCACAACATCGACTTGGGAGTTACGTGGGGTCAGGAACAGCACTGCGTCCAGAGCAGGAACGTCGACGCCTTCAGACAAGCAACGCACGTTGCTCAGGATCCTGCAGGTATTCGCTGGCGGTTCTTCTTTCAGCCAGGTGAGGTTAGCTTCCTTCTGACTGGCGTTCATGCTTCCATCGACGTGGGCAGCTTCGCAGATTAGGCGCGATTCTTCGTCGATGCCTTCGGCCTCCTGATAGGCTTCAACCACCTCTTGAAACATGCCAGCAATGTTCATTGAGCTGACCTTGTGCTTGCTGCCCTTGTAGGACGGCGCAATGACTTGGCAGAAAGCTACGGCGCGCTTCATGGGTTGGTCGTCGCCAATCAGCTCCTCAGCCAGCCCTTGCTTGGCTAGCGCCTTCCAACACCCGACGATCTTGGCGGCGTCGTCAACCTTGAGCTGATTATTCTCATCCTTCAGCAAATTCTGAAGACGTCGGTTGATGACACTTTCTTCAACGGTCAGCACCAGGACTTTGTAATCAGTGAGCAGACCACGTTGGACGGCTTCGGAGAAGTTGATGACGAATAGCTCCTTGCCGAACAGGGCTTCGTCGTCCATGGAGCAAAGCGTAACCTCGCCAGATTCAGCCTTCACCTTTGCGCTATCACCGTATATGCGCGGCGTGGCAGTCATGTAGAGGCGTCTGGCGGCGCGGAGATAGTCACCATCGTGGACGCGCACGAAGTTACTCTCGTCATCGTCGCCGAAGGTGGCGCCGGTGGTGCGATGGGCTTCGTCGCAGATGACCAGATCGAAATCTGCGAGATTGTGGCCGTGCTGTGCCCGACTGATCACGTCGATAGAGTGGTAGGTGGAGAACACGACGCTCATATGTTCATCGTCATGGCGCTTGATCATCTCAGCGGCAAGACGATCCGGCTTGGTGGTGGCCGGGTAGCGCAATTCGTGGGTGAATACCTGTGGAGCATCGTCCTCGATCTTGCGCTTCTTGCCCACATCGCTATCAGAACATACTGCGAAGCTGTGCAGAGGCGTTTCGCTTTCCTGTGTCCATTCAGTGAGGGTTTGTGACAGCAATGACAGGCTCGGCACCAGAAACAGGACACGCTTACCCTTGCCTGCTAGGTACTCAGCGATCTTCAAGCTGGTGAAGGTCTTGCCCGTGCCGCAAGCCATGATCAGCTTGCCACGTTCAGCGTCTTTCAGTCCTGAGGTGACAGCATTCAGGGCCGACTGCTGGTGCTCTCGCAATTCCTTCTTGGCCCTTAGTACCACTACCTGCTTTGACTGATATTTCGCCCATTCAATCTGACTTTCTTCAAGCGCTTGCAAGTCAATCTTCATGACTGGGGGTTGCTGTCCTTGCAAAGCGTCTTCGGCATGCTCGCTCCAGTTGTTGGTCGTGGTAACTATGACCCTCTGTGAGAATGGAGCCTTGCCCGATGCGGTAAAGAAACTATCAATATCCTTTTTCTGAACTCTGTAGTCTTCGGCGTACAGCTTGCACTGAATAGCATGGTACTCCCCCGAGCCCTGCACACGGGCCACCAGATCGATACCCGCGTCCTTACCACTCAGCCCGTTGTCTTTGGCCCATTCAGCGTACGTCCATACCTGCTCGTATAGGTCACGATAAGTGGCTTCATTCCGCAGATAGGTGCAGATCAGCTCCTCGAAATAGGTACCTTTTTCACGCTCAGTAACGGAGGCAGAGCGATAGGTGTCTAGGAGAGCTTTCAGGGCGGACATATGCAGAGTTCCTTTGCATTATTCAGTCAAAGCCGGACGGCAAAGCGCCTGAGTTTACCACTGCTGCTGGCGTCGGTGCTCCTGCAAAGGACCAAGATTTCTCTAGCCTTTTTGGCCCCTAGTTAGCTTGATACGTAGAGACGTGGCTTCAGGATAGGCTGCGACTAATCCAGTAGGCCGCTATCGGCCAAAACCCTACGTTGGGCGCTGTTAACTGATTCACGTGTCGGAACGTAAATGCATATCCTGTAGTGATGGGTGGCCCGGATTGGTATAACCTGATACAGAGAAACCAGCTAAGGATTGGCATGGATACGGAAAAGGTTTTGCTTGAAACCTACAGGAAATGGAGCGACGAGACGCTCATCAGAGCGATGTCGACTTTCACGCGAGACGGAGGTGTTGCCCGCAAGCCGTATCTGCAAGCACTCCGCGAGCGCGGCTTAGAATGCGAGAAGCCCGTCTCAACCTTACTAGGGAAAAGCTGACTGAATAGCTTCCAGCTTCCTAGACGCCACTGGACACCTAGTTCTGGCCAACACTTGGCCGTCGCAACTGACGGCTATCAACCAAAAGCGGATGCTGCTAGCGGTCCGCCCCTAGGAGCGCGCGTTAACAGCGCGCTGTTGGAGCTTTAGCGAAATGCTGTCCTCCCCCTTTTCAATTCCCAGCTCATCTCCCAAATTCCAACCAAGCTTCTCAAGTAGCTCGGATGGAAGCTCAACAATAACGTCTCCGCTGCCATCCCCAGGATCTTGGCAGACAACTCGCCAGCTATCAGACGTGCCCATAACGTCACCCTCGCTATATAAAGCTAAAGTATGGCAGCTTCATCTCGGGGACGCCTGGCTGGCGCGCACGCCCACGTCTTAGCGGCTTTGTTACAGGTCGATCACTTAGATAGCAAAGCCCTCCTCCAGTGAGGCTTTCGGGTATCTCAAGGGAGAGCTAGGTGCCAGCTCTTCTCGTCGCAAGTGAGATGGGCTCCCTTTCCTGACGTACCGCTAACGGCCAGAAGCGGTCTTCGGCTGCGCCGTCCACAGAGCAGAGAATATCTCATTTGCGACATCTCTTGCTTTAAGACATCCAATCATCAAGAGCGCGAAATCAAAGTCGCTCGATTTCTTCCGCAGTGAACCATTTGTTACGCAGCGCTGCCGCAATGAGCGCTTCTGGATCCTTTGTGTAGGCAACCAACGCCAAGCTTTTCTTGGCACGAGTGCAGGTCACGTATAACAGGCGGCGAGTCCGCGCGGTACCGTCCTCGGCCGTCTCGGCAGAAGATTTACGGCTAGCCCCCGCCACGGGCGTCGCTTCGAATAGTTTGTCGTAGGAAAACAGAAATCCGCGGGCATCGCTATCGTCGAGGATTACCAGGACGCGTTCAAACTCGAGCCCTTTCACGCCTTGATGTGTACCAAGGGGGCCCTTATCAGTGACGTATTCCGCGAACGGAATCGACTGCCTATACGGCGTCTCAAGGAATGCCCGCCAAGCCTCCAAGCTCGCAGGCGACCTCTCTTCTGGCGCGAGTTCTTCGCCCGGCTCGCTTTCCTCGCCGACCAGCTCGACATCGTTCGCTTCAGCTCCACCTACAATAAAGGGCCGTAGCGCATCAGGAATCTCGAATAAACGATGTTTTGCAACGCATTCCAGCACGGCAAGGAACTTGGTTTCCGGATGACCAGCATCCAGGGCAAGTAGTGCGTCTACTGCGGAGCGAATCGGTAGTAGCGGATCACCAGTGTGCGTGAGCCGAGCGATAGCAGAGCGCTGAAGAAGCGGCGAAGTTGCGCGCAACTGGGCCATCACTGCGAAGTCATCCTTCATGCGTGCTGCGGCAATAAGCGGGGCGACCCGGTCGGTGAATAATCTGAGCCCGGCGAGGTCCCCTGTGCGCAGCCCTGTCGATAGGCGTGGATCTTGGTTGAGCGCTTGGAACATCTCCAGAAAACCACGTCGTGATGCCGCCATGTGATGTTCGAGCGTCAGCGCTTTGACTTCCGTTTCCTCACGCCACTTGAGGTCGTTACACAGGTCGGCCATCCGGTCGCGCGCCCGCCCCTCGAGGGCGGGCTTATCATGGACATCGTTAGGAGACACAAAAAGACGGACAATACCGATTTCGCTATCTTCGCGGGCAACCTGGCATTGGCCATCAACGGGCTCTCGGAGGACGTTGCCGAGCGCGATCACACGCTGGGGGGAACGATGATTAAGGAGCTTCGCCGGACGCGCCCAGTCAGCGGGAACCAAACGTTCTAACTCGGGATGACCATCAAGGAAAATGCGTTGCATGGTATCGCCGAATAAGCCAATTGCGAACTTGTCCTTGTGCGCGGCAGCTAGCGCAAAGAAAGCTTCCATCAGCCCTTTATTTGTATCCTGGCTCTCGTCGACGAGCAAGAAGGGGAATCTGTTAACTAGGATCGCTTGCATCGATGGCTTAGCTTCGATGAACGCCGCGGTGATTTTTAGCACCTCGGAGTGGGATAGCGAGTCCTGTCCGAAATTGTCACCGTTGGGGCTGTAAGTAAACCGCCGGGGGACACTGAGCCATTCAATCCGCCGTATCTTGGAGGTGATGGCCCTCTCACGGTCCAGTGCGGCCTTGGTGCCAGCGCGCCCCTTTGCCTGCTTAACACGTAAGTCCGCTAACTCAATTGGAAGCCTGTTGAGAAGCCACGCCTGGATATCACCATGGTAGGTCTGGATGTGCCGCCAGCAGAAGCTGTGGATCGTTGATATAGGAAACAGCGGATCGGCACCGACGCGTTCGGCGATTTCGTCGGCCGCAACGTTCGTATAAGTAATGACCGCGATCTTCTTGCCTGCCCGCCGGAAGAGTGCTCCATGATCTTCGCGAAAGGTGTCGAGCGCCCTTTTCAGTGAACGCGTCTTACCGGATCCAGCCCCGGCGTAGAGAAAAAAGCTTTGCGGGGCGGCAGGGTTCAGGCAAGCACGGATTTGCGCATCGGCTTTCTCATCGAAATCTGGCGCTGCTCTCTCAATTATCATCCAGACGCTCCGCTCCCTGGGTTTCGATTTGCGCGATGTCCCTACCTACGGCCCCTTCAAACCATTTTAGACCTGCTGCTATATAGCTTGGCGGCTTGAGCGCCTCGGGGTCTTCAAGCATTAGACAGTCGAGCGCGAACGCCGCTTTCTCAGCCGTCTTCAAGAGTTCAAACAGCTCATCCTCAAGGTCATCTCCGGACAGATCCTGAGCGACGATGTCGCGAACCTTCGAGGAGGTAATCGAACCTTCGATCTTTCCAGCAACCGCTAAATTCTCCAAAATCAAGGCGTCCTCAAAGGTTCGCGGAATGATGAGATCGCTGCCTTCTGCAGCACCCTTCACGTTGACTGGCTTTTGATAGGCGACATAAAGCTCATAGTCGCCGCCAGCCGCTGAAATGTGCCCCTCGGGCGGTAGCAAGACGAGTTCATCAATAAGCTTTTTCCCAGGGTGCCACTCTTTGAGAACTGAGTTTGCGGTCTGCTGGCCTTTGCCCTTTTCGGGACGAGCCGACTTCCAACGGGTTGTCTCTCGATTATTCTTGTCGACAATCTTTACCGCCGTTGTCGCATCCAGATCGCCGATGATCAATGTCGCAATACCGAGCGCGTCGACCAGATTGCGGAAACTGTGCACATGGCTTCCGCCGAGCTCAAGCAACGTAACGTAGCGCCGCGAAAGTTCGGGGAAATGATGACGGATAAAATGAGGCACCAGGATGCGCTCCGCCTGTCCCTCGACGAAGATGACGCCGTCTGCGAAAAAGAGATCGCAGTGGGTTGCCTTGAGGTAGCGTTTTACAAAGCGCTTTGTCTCGTCCCCGTCACCGAAGATGTAGGATAGATTGGCCACCGTGGTGGTTGGCGTTTCCCCCATACTGGCCGCAGGCCGGCGCCGAAAATAGCGTAAATTCGCAAAGTCCGCTTCATGCGCGACATGACTCGAGTGCGTGCTGACGATAAGTTGGGTGCAATAGTTCTCCGCGGTACCGAGATCGGCGTGCTTTCTGAGCAGAGAATAGGCTTTGTTGATGAAGACTTGCTGGACCTGTGCATGAAGATGGGCTTCGGGCTCCTCTACCAGCACGAGGTGCAGTGGCTGTATCTCATGTGACACGTCGGTGCCCTCGAGAATGCCGGCCTTTTCTATACGCATCCACTCATCGCGAAAGCCCATCAACATAAACACCATGGCGATCAGGTTCTGATACCCGAGCCCCGAATAGTCCTCTGGTAGTTTTAGGGTGTTGGTGCCGTCCCCTGAAGGGTCCGCAACTTGGTACTGCACGGACGACCCATGCTTAAGCCCGTCCGTACCACGAAGAAGCGTCGAGATTTTGAGCTTGGGGTTACTCATGCCGGGATAGCCCAGATCCTCTAGTTCTTTAAAGGCAGAGGAAAATCCGTCCTCAAGTCGCGCGTCAAAGCTGCGCTCGGCCGCTTGAATAGCGCCGAGCGCTTCATAGTCCTTATCGGAGGGCGTCTTCGACGGGTCGAGATGCCTATCATAATAGGAGCGTAATTGGTCCGAGAGGCGGCGTTTGAACCGACGATTGCTCGCCTCCCCCTTGTCGTCACCGCCGTCACTGCTGGTGGCGTCAGCAAAGTCGCGCTGCGCGGCGATTTCATCAATTTTGATGAGTTTTTTGAACGGTTGATGCTCAAACGCAAGTGCGCTTGCGGGGAGAGTTTGCGGCGTCGCTAAGCCGCTTCTTCCAGGCGGAACAACAGCAGTAGGATCAAGGGGGTAGGCTAGGAGCTCAAGGTGTGCCCGCAGCCGGCGTTCAAGAAAGTCAGTGAGGTTGCGTGGCCAGACCTCAATCTTGATCGACTCACCGCTCGGCCCGACGATAGCCGCGTCCCGCGACGCGGTTCGTTGCGCGATGTATTCGCTCTTGAGTTTTTCGATATCTTTTATTCGAAACGCAAGTCGAACTCCCAGCAACCCGCCGGACCAATCTAACGTTGGTAGGATATCGACGACGTACTGTATCTCGCGGAGCGGAACGTCAAGCCAGACATCCAGCGAGGGAAGAAGCGAATTCAGGTCGACGGTAGGCTCCGTATCAACCTCCCATTGGCTACCCAGTAGATCAATCTTTGTCCAATTGGCAATCGTCACGTCGCGAAGGACCAAACGCGTCGGCGATAGTAGGAAGATACGCAATGCCAACATCGCTGAGGTCTTTCCGCTGTTGTTGGCACCCACCAAAATCGTCGTTTTTTTATCAAAGTCGAGATGGGTAGACTTCAATTTTCGGAAATTGGAAATCTCCATGAACTTGATTCGCATTGCACCTCCCGAGTGCCTTGGCTCTATCGTAGAGCCTCATCTCTTGTATTCACGGCCAAATTGCATCTACTCGACGTGCGGTCAGAATAATGCCTTCAAGAGCTGCGCTACCAGCTATTCCGACAGCGAGCGCGAAAGTTGGCATTAGGTTGGAAGATGTATTCATCAGTCTCGTCGAGGTAATAGAGAACATTGGTCATTCGGTAATGGGCGCGAGCAGTGTGCAGTCTGATTGACATTTTACGCTTCGACGTGATGTGCGGGCTTCAAGGGCGCCCTATCTGGATGCGTGGATCAGGTCCATGGGGGCCTCCTGATAAGATGGTATCTGGCGTTCGCTTCTGGCCGAGAGCCGCCTAGACTGACGGGTAGAAAACGGCCAGAAGCGGACGGTCTGGCTTATAAATAAATCCGAATCCTTTTTCATAGACTGGTGGATGGCTTATCGGGCTGAGTGAGGTAATTCGTATGAAAAAAGGTTGGAAGGATCGGTATTTCCACGATTTTTCGGTCAGGCGTGTTAAACATGATCACATAGCCCTGGTGTCCGATAGCGCCCAGGATGAGTAAATGGAATGTGTCTATACAGCTTGAGAAATCGGATCTGGTTTTGCTGTCGAAAGAGGGATCTTCTTCTATTCTTGTTTTGGGGTGGGAACAATAATTTCTGAGCTTGCTCCAAGTTTTTCTTGCGTTTTCAGGAAGAAACGATATGGACTCTAGTACATCAAGAGCTTTTTTTGGTGTGATATTTGCCATGTAGGGAAGGCTGTTAAGAATGTAATCTCGGGTCGCGGATTCAAGACCGTCTAATTCTTTTATAAGGGATGATGCTTCAATAATTGTTGTTTTAATTTTTTGGTTTTGGTAGTTAGCTTTGATGGGTTTGATATAGATGTCGTTCAAGAGTCCTTCAATGGCTGTAGTTAAGCCCAGACTAGCGACTACGTTGGTAGACCGGCCAGAGTGCCAAGCTTTAGTCCAGTTGTTATATAAAGAATTGAACCTGTCTGGTGAGCTTATGCGCAACAAGATAAGCTCAACCAGCAGGCGACAATGATGTTCAATTGCAACCTTACCTGCTATAGCCAGGTTGGAAGGGATTGGGTTGCTATATTGATAGTGAGTATACGCGTTATTTATGCTGTTAATGGTAGCCGTTTCTTCGCCGTTGTCATTCTGGGTCCATATATAAGGTTGAATAAATACGCCGTCAGAAAGGCCTGCATAGAGGCGGACGCATTCTATAGCTTCCTCTGCTGATAATGAAGACTTTAGATAAGCAGAATTATATTTATTTTGAATTAAGAATTTCGCTTCAATATCGCCCTCCTTGATAGTTAACCTGTTCCAGCTAACCCCTTCGGATGTGGCGGTTTTTGTTTCGGTACTTTCATTGCAAGGCGGTTTGAAGCTCTCCGTAAACTCAAAGTAGGTACGCTTCGAAGCAGTATCCGGAAAATGTTTTGGTGTGAATTTCAGGTTTTGGATGGTGGAAGCTATCTTGTTAGGTGCGTCCCATGAGAAGGGGGGCGTCCGGATAGAGAAACCCTCAGTTGTGTATTGAATGCCGAGGATGTCTCTTGCAGTTAGTTTAAGATTCTGTGCTGGGTCAATAGTGTCAGCTGGAATTGCTTTGAAGAATCCGGAAGGCCTGGGGGTGTTAGATGTGGATGTAAATATTAATTCAAAATACAGGCACCCGTTTTTGTTAATCTTTATGGTTCCATAACCTGAAATCTTTAACCCAGAACATTCTTGGGTTATTTCCATTTCGGTGCAGTCTATTTGAAGTGTTAGTTCTCTTATGCTTTTACAGAGCTTGTGGTCGACTAACATGACGATCCCTCATATCAAGTTGCGATTTATTATATGTAACTCATTAAATCTATTGTTATTCTGATATTTGATTAAGCGCTTTTCGTAATCTGTGATTGCTCTCCATTTATCAAGCATGGCGCGTCCGGATTGTTTGCGTAGTGGTTCTTACCAATACCGCCCTGGTTGCGTCTCTCGGGGGTAGGATCTTGTTTTTTACCCGGTCCACCGAAAGGTAAGAAACAAGACCTTATCAAATCTCGCTTGATAAAATTGCATTATAGCTAGATATTGGCTACGAATGATGTATATGCTGGACTCTCAAGAAACCGACCTGAGGTAGAAATGGAATTTTCGAACCAACAGAAGCTAATCATCACGTTGCTGACGGACATTCACGAGAAGCTGGAGGTTACCAACAGCGTCAATCCTGAATTCGTACAACGCATGGTTAATAGCAACAATGGGTGGGCGCTTAGCTGGGCGTATCCGGGGCTGTTTGAGAGCTCAGACGAAACTCCCTCCCAGGTGGGTTTCGTGGCAGATGTGCTCGATATGTGGGAGTCCATTGAGATTGCCTGTTCCAACCTTTCTGCTGACGAAGTTGCAGCTTTGGAGCAGGCTGCTCCTGTTTTCGGCAGAGCCCCTGCTTTCCCTGGCTTCGATGGAAACAACGAACCTGATCTCCGTAATATCGTCTCGATCTTTATCAACGATCTTGATCGTTGGTCGGCTTTCAGAGGCCGTGACACCAATTCACATGTGGAGAACGCTAGCGGTTACCGTCGTATGCGGCAGGTGTACGACGAGGTTATCGGCGAAAGTTACGACTTCAACCCGACCGTTCCCCAACTGGCCGCTATCTTGAACGAGAGAGTCCACCCTTCGAATCGCTAGATATGATCTTAGACCTCTTTTCAGCCCAGTTTCCTGCTAGGTAGACTATCCCTCTTGAGAGTCATGTAGGAACTGGTTTTTTTGGGAGCTCGGCCCCTGCATTGGGGGTAGATAGCCAAAAGCGTGTCTTAGAGTTGTTCTCGAATTCAGCAGAACAAAAGCACCAGCCCTGGTCCCTAGCTGCCTGTTACTAATGACTGCTTTTGGCTGAAAGTAGCCGCTCGGACATCTCTATAAAAGCAGGGGCTATTCACCGTGGCGCAGCATCAATCCATGTTCGCCCAAATAACGGTTGACCACTTCAAACAGGACGGTGGACATGCCGTAGCGCTCCAGCAGCCGTCGGAAATTGAGAATCGTGGTTTCGACGGGAATGCGATCCAGATACAGGTCAGCAAAGTGGCGCAAGATGGTTGTTTCATACAGTGCTTCTTCCATTGCCGGATCGCCCTAGCCAAACCAGTTCTGCATCAGATGTACCCGCAGCATGGCCTCCAACGGACAGGCAGGCCGACCGCCTTCGCCCTTGGAATAGTGAGCCTCAATCAACTCCACCAACGGTGTCCAGGGTACGACCTGATCCATTTCGTTCAGGAAGCGTTCACGGCGGGTCTGTTTACGTTTCCCGGCGTATTCTGCGTCAGCGAAGCTCATCTGTTTCATGGGGCGATCTCGTAAAAGGCACTCCGCCGTTTTACCATTTCAGGAAGTCTTTTTCAGACCTTCCCTAGATGACCCAGCGCTCTTCAGACCTTTAAGGCGATCCAATTGTTTCTGAAGCCGCTGGCTTTCCCGCTGATAATGGGTTGCTTCGGCCTCCCATACGGCGATCTGAGATAAAGCTTTGCTATGCTCAGCTAATAATCGCGTTATTTCCTGCCGCAGATCCCTATTCGTAGTACGCAATGTTTTTCTTTCTGACTGGCCCACGGGACCCAGATCTCTTTCCTCCCGCACTTTTCTGTTATGCTCTACGATAGACTCCTTGATATGAGCATTCCAAGGACTATCGAGCGCCACGTTACTTCTAAGGCCGGCATTCACCCAGATTTCCTTATAAGACCAAGGAAGATTGGGTTTTTCTTTTCTAAGCCGGTTGACCTGGCGCCATAATGCCTCAGTATTCTGACGTTTAACCTCTTCCCTGTTTTTGAGTAGACCTAGGTGACCACCTCTTTGGACCTTTTTCACTGTCAGTTCTCCAGGTTTTCCAACTGCCCCAAAAGTTTTTCAATCTCTACGTTACGAGTTCTGAGGAATTCAACCTTTAAAGGTTGCGCCTTGAAAAATGTCATCATTCTTTCATTCTCTTTCTTTCGCCAAAGAAGAGTTCGCTTTTTCCCAGCGGCTGGCATCCAAGCGTTGTTACAGTCGCCCGGACGGCAATTGGCCTTATCACCCCCGCAGAGGGCTTTATTCGGCCGATAAAAACATAGGCCATCGTCCGTCTGCTCTACAACCGCCTTAGTAGGAAGGGACCTCAAAAACAAAGAGCGATCTTTTCTTGTGAGGCCCAGAAATTCTTTCCTTAGACCATCAAGTTCTTCCGCACCGCCGCCAATAACGGGTATCTGTTTTCCAACAAATTCTTCAATTAATTCTGCAGAAAGCTCAAACTTTTCGGCCTGTAGCTCGACGTAAAGGTTAGCGTCTCCATAGATCTTGGTCATCTCAATATCATAATGTTTAAGTTGATCCTGAAGGGCTTTCAACCCTAAGCCTTGCCGAACCATAATCCTTGCGAATTTTTTCCTGAACTGGTGTGAGCTTAGATCCCAAACAATTTCATTATGCGTGATATTATGAGCCTTGCATAAATTCTTAATACTATGACCAACAGCACTTTTTACCGTCGCCTGCTTTCGCTTTAAGCTCCCCTTACCTCGTGAGGCAAACAGCCAGATATTCCCTGCATCAAAATATCTCTTGAGGCCTTGTTCGAGGGCTAATATAGCCTCTTGAACTACAGGAATAGTCTGCCACTTGTAAGACGTTGGTCGTGCCTCCAATTTAGTGGTTGTAGAAATCACAAAAAACATTTTTTTAATGCCACCATCTATCTCTACAAATTCTTCAACCCAGTTATTTTCCAAACCATATTTCATCCTTAGGATTTCGTGAATACGCATTCCAGTAAAAAGAGCGATCAAACAATATGCGGCGCCTTCGAGTCTTGATTCGAGGGTTTTTCGGATATGTCCCTTTATGTCGTCGTTCCACCAACCATAAATCTCATAAACTTCTTTCATAGCTCTTGAGCGAGTCTTCGTTCCATATCCAGGCAAAGGAAAACGCTGTTCCACTTCGTAAATATCTGACAACACCTTGCCAATTTTTAAGTCCTCCAAAGCATGCACTACTATTTTTTCAACTACTGCATCTGGAATCTCAACGGTTCGCGACTTATTTCTAGGTAAAACTTTCTGTGCCGCGAACTTCGCCCACTGGGTTCTCGATCCGTAATCAACAAAAGGATTTACAATTAGACCTGTAGACATTTTTGTTCCCTGTTCAAAAAGCCAGTCCAGTCCTTGCGACCTCGTAGCCAGGGTTCTATTAGTAATGATGCCACCCTGAGGTTTTTCTTGTCCTGAAATCCTATCTAAGAAATCAGCCAAGTCGCCTTCATCAAGATCACACAAATACAAAATAGAATTCGTTTTCATATAGTCAAAAAGAGAATTAATACAGCGCCTTGTTGACGTTACCCAAGTGGTTAGTTTGGGATATGAAGACGGAGGATCAACCAACAAGGTGAAGTAAAATTCTCGCACTTGATCAAGAAACATTTTGTTTTCCAAGTCAACAATATTACTTCCGTCTGAGAATCTAATTTTAGAGAAATCTAAGATAACCTCATATGAGGGATAATCAGGTAGTTCGGCAGTAAAGTCCCACTTATTATCTCGGTAAAACGATTTGCTGGAGACCTTCAGACCTTGACGCGCCTCAATTGATAAATTTTTTATATCCAGGAACTTAAAAGAGCCCACGTCAGCCGTACTTCTCCCCCAAAAGCTTGCAGGATGCAAATAATTAAATTCCTCAGCAGTCATGACCTCTGAACCTCAAAGGTTTTAGGATCCCAAACGTCGATTGGATTGAGAATAGCCTCGAGCTTTATTTCCTCTACTAACCCGGCCGGATATTTAGGCAAAACATAGGTCTCCCAAAAATTTATTTTATGCGTCGTAGCCTTGATAAATTCCTTTTCAGATATTTCACCTACGTCTAGTAGATATTTATGGAAATTTAAATAGCAAAAATACTTTTTAAGATCGTAAGGCGTGATGACTAAATTTTGACAGCTTTGACAAATTTCAATGTCAGCTTTGCACAGTTCACCTTTCACCTGTCCCTTACCCACCCCTATAAGTGGGTCTTTACAATGATTAAGAATCCCCTCGTAGAAAATAATATTTTTGTTATCTTTCGGCTTAAGTGAATCACTAACACGCAAGTGCTTTTCTGCCTGCTCGCTGCTTTCCGTTAAACCTATAAACATCGCCTCTTGATGAATCGCCCTCCGCGACCTGAACAACGGGTCCTCAACTCGCCTCAAATATTCCGCGGTAGTAGAGACCCTCGCGTGTCCTAACAAGGTCTGTAAATACCTCAAATCCTCAGTCCGGAGGTACTCTTCCCACGCGAGTGTAGGACGTATGCTTTTTGCCAAAACATTGAGCTTTTCGCCAGTATTGGTGCTAAAAACTGGCCGCTTCTCAAAAATCCGGTTAACACCAGATCTGAAGTATTCTGAACCATAAGGGCGAGCAATCCGCCAAGGATTTTCGTTGCTGATCCACAATTCATTCTGGTCGGTTCTTATGGAAGATGTGATTTTGATCACTCTTTCTATTAGTGATACTGCCCACGTATCATTTCTAGAACTTCTTTCAGGTATAGTTCTATCGCTTTTGTGCGATCGATACTTTTTCCAATTGATAAACTTCCTATCCTCATTAAGTGGATCTATCTCCAAACAGTCAATAGTCAGCCTTTGAACAGTCGAAGGATTTAGACCCGTTCTGATGATCAGCATTAAATAATAAGGAGCGAGGTCATGCGCTGATAGCCAGCGCCACGCGTTCATACTGCGATAGAAACTTTGAGTCCCTCCCCAATGCTCTCTCATAGCAACGTAAAACTCACGAAATTTTAATCTGCACTCTTCATGAGTGTAATATTGAGAGCCCATGACGTTTTCCCAGTACCAAATTACATAATCTCGCTTTTTCCAAGGTGTCAAATATCTAATCGGTGAAGGCTCGCCCTGATATTTTGGAAAATACTTAATCCTCGCACCTATAAACTCATAAAAATCATCAATGCTTTGATACTCTGATCGTGGATATTGATTAAATGAACTACGGAAACACTGCCCCCCCGGAAATTCTTTAAGTTTTCGGAACAAGGTTATAGGCTTGCACTTCAGTACATTTTCGAAAAACCAAACTCTATGCTCATGAGATGCCCAAAGAGAGCGTACACCTGTAAAAGGGTTGAGCTCGGCAACGTTTTCAAGCGGTGCTGGCTGACCTAAAAAAGAAGGGACGTACTCCGTTTCGAAAGCTCCCTTCTTTTCTCTCAAGACCTCAACAACGGCCTTGAGAATCTGTTTCATCTCTTGTTTATCGTAGCCAAGATCAACTGCAGCTAAGCTTGTGGATTTAGGAAATGCATTTTTAGGCAAATCAAATTTAGCCTTAATATCCGGGTGACGAAGCATTTGCACAAACAAAGGTCGTAACACTCGATAAGAACTGGCTGCTGTGGAATAACTTTGAGTTGGATGTTTTTTTAACCACGCAACAAATCTAATAAAAACCCCTGAATCAAGCCCTCTCAACTCACTGACACCGTGCTCTGTAAGAAAATCGAAGAACAAATTTATCCTGTCATACCAACTCACTTGGCTTACATTTCCTGCAGCTTGGCGTCGCTTATATGCCGCCCAAACCCATACTTTCAATATCTCATGATGACTCTTCGCATAAGATTTTTTTGAATAATCAAAAATCTTAGTTTCTCCAGTATTTTTGCAGGTTGACGTGTATGATAGTTTAGCCTCAATTCTTTTCTCTTCTGCTACCAGTTTTCGAACAGTCGGATACTTACTCCCCATTAAGAGACACCTCAATTTCTGAATCTATTTTTTCTTGTAAGCTAGAATAAGTATCAGCAAAAGAAATATTTGTTGCAAGTCCGACATAAAACGTTTTTGTGGTTGAAGATTGCTCATGACCCATCAACGTTGCTAGTGCTTCCAAATCCTGATTTAACAAGTAATGATAGGTTCCAAAGGTGTGTCTTAGAATATGAGGGCTTACCTTTATTCCAGAATAACTCCCTGCTTTCCTGAAAAGTTTTTGAACCCAATTTGGAGAAATTTCTTTACCTTTTTCTGAGAGAAATAGGCTCGACGGAACTGAGTACCTAGTGGCATTTTTGGCCCGTTCTAAAATGCTCTCTCTATTAATATCCACGTACTCCCAAAGCTTTATAAGCAAGCTATTGGGTATCAGAATTACGCGCGCTTTAGACCCTTTTCCGTTGGCAAGCCTAGCTGGTGTAAGGCGGAGCCGTGTATTAACTTCCGGCAGGTCGTGCAAGGGAAAGGTGCACGCTTCTGATATTCGCGCTCCCGTTTGCAGCATAAATGCGCCTATAAGAATATTTCTTTGTTTGACCTCAGGGTTATTTACTCCAGAAACGACCCCCAAAGTATTAACAAATTTAAGGGCCGTCTCCATAGTTAAAAACCTTACGGGTTCTTTCATTGGGGTCGATGGATGTGAGCGACTACGGTAATTATACTTAGCCATAGAGCTCACCAGCCCCATATCCGCTACATTAAAATCAGGACAGTATCCTTTTGCACACGCCCAAACTAAAAACCGGTGAGCTCCCCCAACACGACTGTTAACTGTGTTCCAACTTAAAGATTCTCCATTCGGTTTCTTATACGAACATAAAGCGTCGATGTAATATTCTAATAGTTCATCGTTCACATCAATAAGATTTAGATTTGAATTTAATAGCCATCTCAAAAACTCATTTATATGCTCTGCGGTTGTTTGAAGACTTTTACTCGCCAGCCCGAGTGATTTTATTCGCATATATTGATTAACAGGGAGGAGTGGTTCCATATCTTCATTGAAGAACTGAGGGACGCTGCTTCCAAATTTTTGGACTTGGCTAATAACTGAGTTTTTGAAGTCGACACCAACAAACCTCACTCGTTTTCGATTCTGACTCATTTCATTTTCTCTCCAGACACCAACTCAAATGACTTTTCCTACGTGAATCTATCTGTATTCATATAAGTCATTGAATATAATATGAATTATTAGCCTTCCTCCAGTCCTTTATACACATGTAACATTTGAATAGAGAAGACTAGATAAGCATAAATCTATCATGACACCTAGTCCTTCTATCATGGCATCGTTCAGCTGGGCTCCAACGCCGGCCGCGCACTGATGACCCTGCGCCATGTCAACCTGACCACCCTCCTCTGGTTCAGCCCTGGCGTCATCCTGGGCGCCTGGCTGGCCAGCCTGTTTCTGGTCGACCTGCCGCTTCATCTGATTCAGCTGTGTATCGCCGGGTTCATTCTGCTGCTGTGCTGGGGGCCAGCCATACCCCGCTTCGCAACGGGACCCGTCGGCACCTTCCTGGCAGCCTCGGTGACCAGCTTCGCCAGCCTGTTCGTCGGCGCCACCGGACCGCTAGTGGCGGCCTTCATCAAGCAGCAGGAAACTCGGCGCCTGCCGACAGTCGCCACCTTCGCCGCCGCCATGACGCTGCAGCATGCGCCCAAGGCTGTCGTCTACGGCGCAGCGGGATTTGTCTTTGGCGACTGGCTGGCGTTGATCGGACTGATGATTGCCGCCGGGGCGCTGGGTACCTGGGCCGGCCTGCATCTGCTTGCACGCCGCTCCGATCAGCGCTTCGCGCTGGTTTTCAATCTGGTCCTGACCCTGCTTGCCGCTCGGCTGGTATGGCAGGCCCTGGGCAATATTCCAGCATGAGCCAGACGGGACTTGCAGAAAGTGTTCAGGCAGCCGATAACCTGTCATTCACCGGCCAACGCGGAAGACGTACGCAACAATGAGCGATAAACCAACGACAGCGCAGACCGCGCCGGCAAAGGCCGACGTCGCAACACGCCCGGCGCGCGATCCGTTCGCCCGCATGCGCGTCAGCGATCTGTACTGGATCCAGCTCAAGCCCATATACAAGGGCAGGCAGGTAGCGCAACCCGAGCGCCTGGCACGGGTCACGGTCTTCCTGGATCAGGCCGCCCATCTGGAAGTGTTCCGGCTGAAGGTTCAGCTTGATGGCGAGCCGGCGGTGGAAGATGCCAACCACATGGAGGTCCTGGTCGATCACAGGCAGAAGCGGGTCCGCTTCGCGCCGGTAAAGGGTCTGCGCATGCAACCTGCCCAGCGGGGGCTGGGCGGCTTTCTGCTCGCCCAGCTGATCGAGTGGTGCCAGCGCCGTTACGGGGAGTACGCGGTTGCGCCGATCATCCTCAACGCAGGGGATGTGGAAAGCGAGGAAGCAACGGAGATCCGCCACCGGCTGCTCTCCCGGGCCGGGTTCGACATCAGCGAGCCCGATGCGACAACCCATGTCATCCATGCCCGCGCCGGCCAGGTCGATGCGTTGTTCAGCCAATGGAATACCGAGCGTGTCGGCGTGCTACAGGTCACCGAACTGCTCAGGCAACTGCGTGAACAGGAGACCGTCAGCCACAAGCAGACCCTTCAGATGACCCAATTGCAGAGAACCATCGATCAGTTCCAGAGCAATGATACCGGTCAGCGCTTTGCCATTGGCTGTCTGATCGTGTTCGCCATCTTCCAGGCACTGATGCTGCTCTGGGTGGTGCTCAGCTGAAACGCAGGATCATCCCTGGCTAGCCGCAAACAGCGGCTGATACTGCCGGCACTGCGCCGCACTGAGCACAAAGACGCCGTGTCCGCCGTGGGTGAAATTCACCCATTCGAAATCCACGTCCGGCCACTGGGCCACCACATGCACCATGCTGTTGCCGACCTCCACTACCAGCACCCCGTCTTCGGACAGGTGGTCTGCCGCCTCGGCAAGCATGCGGCGCACCAGGTCCAGACCGTCCGGCCCGGCGCTGAGTCCCATTTCCGGCTCATGCAGATACTCGTCCGGCAGATCGGCCATATCCTCGGCGTCTACATAGGGGGGATTGCTGACGATCAGGTCGAAGCGTTCCCCCGGCATACCCTCGAACCCATCAGACCAGCGGGCCTCCACGCGATCCTGCAGACCATGGGCTTCGATATTGCTTTCGGCCACCGCCAACGCGTCGGCGGACAGGTCAGCCAGGACCACCTCCGCCTGTTCAAAGGTATGGGCGCAGGCTATACCGATACAGCCACTGCCGGCACACAGATCGAGGATGCGCAGCGGGTCGCGCTCGAGCCAGGGCTCGAAGCGGTTCGCGATCATTTCGGCAATCGGTGAACGCGGCACCAGCACACGTTCATCGATCAGAAAGTCATACCCGGCGAAACGGGCATGGCCGGTCAGATAGGATGCCGGGATGCGCTGCTCGATACGCCGGTTGAGCAAGGCCACGACCAGGTTGCGTTCGCTTTCGGCCAGATGGCAGTCCAGGTAGTTTTCCGGCGTCTCCCAGGGCAGATACAGCGCATGCAGCACCAGCAGTCTGGCCTCGTCCCAGGCGTTATCGGACCCATGTCCGAAGAACAGGCCCTCCTGATGGAATCGGCTGACGCCCCAGCGTACGAAATCCCTGATGGTGGTTAACCCGATTAGCTCTTGCATGGTGGCGATCCCCGGTTGCCTGTCAGAGCGCCATTCTACTCTCCAAGCAGCTGGAAACTACTGATACACTTTGATTTTTGTACTCTGGCCGATATCCCATGAATGACGACACGACCGACCCGGATGATCTGAACCTGTTTCGCCAGGCGATCAAGGGTGCCCGTCCGATCAAGGTAGACCAAGCCGATACCGGCAAGCCGCGCACTGACACGGCGCGCATCAGAACCGCCAGAAAGCTCGCAGTCCAGCCCGACAACCGGCTGCGGGTCGATGGTCTGTCGGATCAGTTTGTCATTGACGTATTGCCCGAGGAAGAGCTCGCCTGGGCCGCCAATGGGGTGCAGGAAAGCCAGCTGCGCAAACTCAAGGGTGGGCAGATTCCCTTCGAAGGCTCGATCGACCTGCACGGAATGACCGTGGAGAAGGCGCGGGAACTGCTATGGGAGTTCCTCGCCGAGGCCAACCGCATGGAAGTCCGCTGCGTGCGCGTGACCCATGGCAAGGCCCAGCGCAAGGACGGGCGCAATCCGATTCTCAAGAGTCACGTCAATACCTGGCTGAGGCAGCACACCAAGGTACTCGGTTTTACCTCCTGCATGCCGCGCCATGGCGGCACCGGATCGGTCTATGTGCTGCTCAAGCGCACCATGCTCGAGGGCCGCGACGAGTAGCCCTCGAACTCGACAGCGCTCAGATGCAGGTAGCGCCACCGTCCACCGGCAACGCGATGCCGGTGGTGAAACCGGCACCCTCGGAGCACAGATAAAGCACTGCGCTGGCTATTTCCTCGGCCTTGCCGATCCGCCCGACCGGGTGCATTGCCGCAGCAAACTCGGCCTTGCGTGGATCCAGTGCAGCAGCACGGCGGAACATCTCGGTATCGATGACCGCGGGGCACACGGCGTTGATGCGTATCCCTTTCTTGCCATACTCGACCGCTGCCGAACGCGTCAGACCCAGTACCGCATGCTTGCTGGCACTGTAGATGCTCATCTTCGGGGCGGCGCCCAGGCCGGCCACGGATGCGGTATTGACAATCGCGCCACCGCCATTGGCCAGCATCAACGGGATCTCGTACTTCATGCACTGCCAGACGCCCTTGACGTTGACGTCCATGATGCTGTCGAACACCTCTTCCTTGCCATCGGCCAGCTTGTCCTGCTCGATCTCGATGCCGGCATTGTTGAAGGCGCAGTCCAGCCGGCCGTAGTGACCGATGACCGACTCCATCAATGCCTTGACCTCGTCGGCGCTGACCACGTTGCAACGGACAAAGACCGCCTCGCCCCCGGCGGCGCGAATGCCGTCTACCACCGCTTGCCCACCGGCCTCGTCAATATCGGACACCACCACTCGGGCACCCTGCGCGGCAAACGCGTGTGCCGTGGCCTCGCCGATGCCTGCAGCCCCCCCGGTAACCAGTGCGACCTTGCCACTGAATGTCATGCTCATGTGTATCAACTCCTGACAGTTTTAACCCACCAGGCGCGATAATATCAGCACAAGCGTCACAAACAGACCCGATCAGCTCTGCTGTTCACACTTCATACCATCTGCCTATTAGCGTTTGCTGCGTTCGACCAGGTACTCCACCACTGCAGCCTGCTCGCCACTGAATACCACGCGCTCATCCTTGCCACTGCGCTGATAGGCATACATGGGATCGTAGTAGTCGGTCAGCAAGGCGCCGATCCATTCCCGGTGCGCCTCGACGCTGCCCGTTCGTCGTTGCTCGGCCAGGGCATCTTCCATTATGCCCTGCAGCACCTGCTGTTTTTCACCCCCCAGACGCTTGCGGATACGCAACAGGCCTCCGAGCAGGTGTTCGGCAAACAGATCGAACGCCTGCTGGGGATCGCCCGGGTGGAGCCCGGCGAATTCTGCATGCATGTCGATCACGTAATCGCCCAGAATACGCGTGACGCGATTGTCGAAACTGTCTTCCAGCCAGACCAGCGGCGCCTCCTGCATCATGCGAAACAGTTCAAGGGGTACGGTACAACTGCCGACCATGCGCCCCTCGTCTTCGAGCACCAGCTGCGAGGCACCCCGCTCGGTTACCCGCAGTGCCTCGATGGCCAGGGCGTTTTCGAAGTCGATCTGGTTGGGCTGGGGGGTAGCGTGCCGACCGAAACTCGAACCGCGATGGTGGGCGTGCCCTTCCAGGTCCAGACTGGTATCCAGGGCCTCTATCACCTCGGTCTTGCCGGTACCGGTGAGGCCAGCGACGATGTTCAGCGGCAGGCTGCGAACACGCTCTTCCAGGCTGTCGATCAGGTAACGACGCATGGCCTTGTAGCCGCCCACGATCCGCGGATATTCGACACCCGCCTCGGCGAGCCACTGCTGCACCAGCTGCGATCGCAGACCGCCTCGAAAACAGTACAGATAGCCTTCGGGATGGGCCCTGGCGAAGTCGGCCCAGGCAGCTATGCGCTGCTCCTTGATATCCCCGTGAACCAGTTTGTGGCCCAGGCTGATGGCCGCTTCCTGACCCGAGTGCTTATAACAGGTACCTACCTGCTGGCGTTCGCTGTCGGTCATCAGCGGCAGGTTGATCACACCCGGAAAGGCGCCCTTGGCAAACTCGACTGGAGCGCGCACATCCATCATCGGTACGGACTGCAGAAATATCCGGCGGAAATCCTCGGTGTTCTCACGCATCAGCTGACCTCGACCCAGGCGCCATTATCGAAGTCGGTACAGTGACCGATGGGCTCGAGCTCCAGGCCCGCTTCACGGGCTACGGCAAGAAATGCTTCCTTCGCGCCCGGATCCACTGCCACCAGCAACCCGCCACTGGTCTGCGGGTCGCAGAGCAGGTCACGCCATGCCTGCGGCATCGGCCCTATCTTGTGACCATAACTGTCGAAGTTGCGCCCGGAACCGCCAGGCACACACCCCTGCTCGAGGTAATGGGCCACGCTGGGCAGACGCGGTACCCGCGCCTCCTCGATACATGCCTTGACCCCGGACCCTTCGGCCATTTCCGCCAGATGCCCGAGCAGGCCGAAACCGGTCACGTCGGTCATGGCCTGCACCCCGGGCAGAGCCGCGAAGCGCGCTCCGACACTGTTGAGCTGACACATCAGGTCCCGGGCCACGCCGGCGTCCTCGGCGCGCAGTTTCTTCTGCTTCTCGGCCGTGGTCAGAATACCGATGCCCAACGGTTTGGTCAGATAGAGCAGCGCTCCGGGCTGCGCCTGATCGTTGCGCTTGAGCCGGCTGCGCAATACCTGGCCGGTGACAGCCAGTCCGAAAATCGGCTCTGGCGCATCGATCGAGTGACCGCCCGCCAGGGGCATGCCTGCCTCGCTGCATACCGAGCGGGCCCCTGCAATCACCTGGCCGGCAATACGGGCCGGCAGTACATTGACCGGCCAGCCGAGGATGGCGATGGCCATCAGGGGCGAGCCACCCATCGCATAGATGTCGCTGATGGCATTGGTGGCGGCTATACGGCCGAAATCGAAGGGGTCATCGACAATCGGCATGAAGAAGTCAGTGGTACTGACAATGCCCTGTTCATCGTCCAGACCGAAAACAGCCGCATCATCGCGACTGCCGTTACCCACCCATAGCTGGGCAAAATCCGGGCCGGCGTCACCCACCGCGAGAATCTCGTCCAGCACCCGGGGGGAAATCTTGCAGCCGCATCCGGCACCATGACTGTACTCGGTCAAGCGCACTGTCTCGTTCATCCTGCTCTCCAGCGTTGGGCACAAGCGTGGAATTTTAGCATGCTGCCGCTATTCAGGGCTTGCCACTCTCATAGCGATCCAGTGTATCGCTGGCCACCATCCGACCCAGCTCGATCAGCTCCGGAGCGCGGTGAAACTCGAAGAAGCGGCACAGCCTCTTGGGCACATCGATCACCACGTCCGGCGGATAACCGGCAATCTTGTATTGAGTCAGCGAGGCCTGCATGGCTTCAAAGGAGAGGTTGATCAACTCCAGCAGGCTGGCCGGCCCTGCAGCGACCTGCATCGTCGGCACCTTGTCTTCGGCGGAGGCGGCTGCCGAGCCCTGGGCCGGTACCGGGCCGCCGTCTTCGGGCCCGTCCACCAGCACCTCGCGCTCGGGCTCATCGACAAAATCCAGTTCCTCGATCATGTCCTTTTCGTCCATCGCTTCACGGCGCAGACGCCAGTTGCGCACGCTCAGGGTTTCCATCCACTGATCCCACTGCTGCCGGATCGGCGCCGGTCGCTCGATGACCGGCAGCGTGTAGCCATTGTTGCGGGTGCCGTTGAGATTGACTGCAATGATCAGATCACAATGGGAGGAGACCACCGGCACAATCGGCAACGGATTGAGCAGGCCACCGTCCACCAGTACCCTGTCGCCCTGGCGTACCGGGGAAAACAGGCTCGGGATGGCTGCAGAGGCGCGCATGGCCTGATGCAGGCAGCCCTGCTGGAACCAGACTTCCTGCTGATTGCTGAGGTCCGTGGCGACCGCAGTGAAGGCGATCGGCAGAGCCTCGATACGCTGCTCGCCGACGATCTCACGGATCCGGCCGAATACCCGTTCACCGCGGATCGCGCCCATGTTGCCGAATCCGATATCCAGCAGGCGAATCACGTCCAAGTAATCGAGCCCGGAGACCCATTCGCGATATTCTGCCAGCTTGCCGGCGGCATACATGCCGCCTACCACGGCGCCCATGGAACACCCGGCAACGCAGTCGATCTGGTAACCGCGACGTTCCAGCTCCTCTATCACCCCGATATGGGCATAACCCCGCGCTCCGCCACTTCCCAGTACCAACGCCACTCTCTGCGTCATAGGGTCTCCTGTTGCATATCAATGTCGATTGACGGCGCAAGCCGGTCTGCGCATGATGCCCGGATGTCTTCCGGTGCATAAGGTATTCCGTGCTCTCTCCCCGCGTTCTTCGTTACCTCAAGGGTGTTCTGGTCCTCGCTCTGATCCTGGCAGCCGTTGCTGCAGCGCTCGGCTGGGCATGGCTCGGCGCCGAACCCAAACGCAACGGCAAGCTCGACCTCGACGGCCTGAACGAGCCGGTACTGGTCCATTACGACGCCTGGGGCGTACCCCATATCGATGCGCGCAATGACCTCGATGCCTATCGCGCCCTGGGCTACATCCATGCCCAGGAACGCCTGTTCCAGATGGACATGTTACGCCGGATCGGCGCCGGCCGGTTGTCGGAGATTTATGGCACGGAGTCATTCGAGACCGACCGTTTCTTCCGCGGGCTGGGGATCAACCGCTTTGCCCGCCGCTACGCCGACTACCTGCAGACCCAGGCGGACGAGCCCCATGTGCAACTGATCCATGCCTATCAGGACGGCATCAACCAGTACATAGACAAGGGCGGTCGCCCGCTGGAATACAGCCTCCTGCTTACCCGACCGGACTATTTTTCCACTGAAGATATAGCTCATGTGATGGGCTACATGGCCTATTCATTTGCCGAAGCGTTCAAGACTGACGCGCTGATGGATCAGGTACGCGGCCGGCTGGGCCAAAGGCACGCCCAGGATCTGGTCCCCGGCTGGCCGGAAACCCTGCCCCCACGCAGTGCCCCGGCTACGCCTGCGCCCGAGGGCACGGACGCCCGCTGGGCCCGTGACCTGCTGGAACGGGTCGTTCAGGTGGAACGCCAGCTGCCTGCGGGCCAGTTTCTCGGCAGCAACGCCTGGGCGGTGAACAGCAGCCGCAGCCACAGTGCAGCGCCGATGCTGGCCAATGATCCGCATATCGGTTTCTCCGCGCCTGCCGTCTGGTTCGAGGCACATATTCGCACCCCCTCCCACGAGGTCTACGGCCATTTCCTCGGAGGCGTACCCTTTCCGCTGCTTGGGCAGACCCGGCACCATGCCTGGGGCCTGACGATGCTGATGAACGACGAGATCGACTTCTACCGCGAGCGGGTCAATCCGGACAACCCCGACCAGGTGTGGCAAGCAGGCACCGGCTGGCGCAACCTGGACGTGCATGAGGAGGTCATCAAGATTCGCGGCCGCGAAGACCGGTTGATCAGGCTGCGCAGCTCGCACAACGGCCCCATCATCAATGATACCGAAGCGCGACCCACCGGAGAGCTCGATGGTGATCGGCCGCCGGTCAGCCTGTTCTGGACCTTTCTGGACCCTACCAGCGATTCGGCCAAGGCGTTCTACGGCCTCTCCCGTGCAACCAGCATGGAGGAGTTCGAGCAGGCCGCCGCGCTGCATACCTCCCCCGGCCTGAATCTGATCTACGCCGATGTGGAAGACAACATAGCCATGTGGGCGATCGGTCTGATCAAGCGCTGGCCCAGAAGCAACAACGGTTTCAGCCTGCTCAATGGCAGTACCAGCGAGGATGCGTTCCGCGGCTACCAGCCCTTTGCGTCCAATCCGCGCGTGATCAATCCGCCCGAGGGCCACGTTTTCAGCGCCAACCATCCCTACCCCGACAGTAATCCGCGACGCCAGCTACCCGGCTACTACGCACCCAGCGAGCGGGCCGAGCGCCTGGCCGAGCTGATCGATACCGGCGATACCTTCGACCTCTCGCAGTTCAAGGCGATGCAACTCGATACCCGGCGCCCTCAGGCCCTGGCCATGCTGCAGGATGCCCTGCCGCTGTTCGATGATCGCCTGCTGCGGGCTGACCTGCGCGCCCCGGCGGCAAGGGCGGTCGAGATACTGAACCAGTGGGATGGCAGTTTTCAACGCGATGAAGTGGGCGCAGCGGTATTTCAGCGCTGGCAGGATCACTTGCTGGAGGCCCTGTTTGCCGATGAACTGCAGGACAGTTTTGCCGTATTCCGCAACACGGCGATGGCTGAGAAAAGCCTGTTCAGCCTGTACTGGAAACCCGCCTCACCCTGGTGGGACAACCGGCAGCATCCCATCATGGATGGACGCCAGGCGGCAATCGAGCAGGCCTGGATCCGTACCGTCGAGACCCTGTCCGAGGATCTCGGGGTCGAGCCCCGGACCTGGACCTGGGCTCGCCTGGCCGTGCTGCAACACAAGCATCCGCTGAGCCAGCGGCTGCCCCTGGGCAGGCTGCTGAACAGCCAGGCCACTGCAGTAGATGGTGGCCGGGAAAGCCTCAACAGCATGTCCTTTGACAGCGGCGAATCGCAATACGAGATCAAGGCCGGGCCCTCGACCCGTCGGCTGATCGACATGGCCGACCTCAACGGCACCCTGAGTATCAGCCCCATGGGTCAGTCCGGTCATCCACTGGACACCCACTATGCCGATCAGGCCGAACTGTTCAATGAGGGACGGTATCGCGGCCAGCTGTTCGACTGGCTGGCGATCAGGGCATTGCCGGATCGCCTGGTCATCGAGCCGGGCAAGGCGGCTCGCTGAAGCAGCTACAGCCGTTCCAGCACAACCCCGCTCTCGGGCACCGGCTGGCCCACCTCCAGCCGGCTGGCGCGGATCCCCAGGTCCAGCAGCCGCTGTCTTATGGCTGGCGCCTCGGCGCCATTGATTGCGACACGTATCTGGGTGTCCGACCGCAACATCCGGTTGACCAGGTTAACCCAGACTTCCGGGTCGCCCACCACGGGCCCTGAGCCGGCCGGCACGCCAAGGGCAGGCAGGGCCAGGCTGCCATTGTTCTCGAGTATCTTCAGCAACGTCGAAGGCGTTGGATACAGCGCCTCGTCAATGGGTTCGTCAGGCGTGAACTGGTCGATGTGCAGATACACGCGACGATTGCCACGGGTCACCGCGTAGACGCTGACCAGTTGCTGGGGTTGCTGATCCAGGCTCAAGGCGAGGTAAACCTGGTTGTCATCCGGGCCATAGAGCCTGGCATTGTCCAGCACCTCGTTGGCCCACAGGGCACTGGAACCGCACTCACGCCCTTCGCAGAAGAAAAGCATGGTATGGGGCTGTGCGAGCAACTGTTCACGGGCATGATCAAAGGCTTCCACGCGCGAGTGATGGCGCGGGATCTCGAAGGTCACGCGCACCAGCTCACCGGTGGCAACCACCTCCCGCTCGGCACGAAGGCGGTTGTTGACCTTGCGCACCAGCCCGATCACGAAGGAATGATCGGCCTCGGTCAGTACTTCAGACTGGGTAACCCTGGAGCCCGGAAAAGGTTCGAACTCCAGTTGTTCGGGGACCGGCGCGGCCATGGCGGCCGGCGCGGCCAGCAGCAGCCCGATCCGGACGCCGCTGATGAGCTGAGAGAATGACATCGATACTCCTGAACATTTTATCTGACCCAGAGTACCCCGATGCCCGGCACGGGGCACCGGAAATCAGTCCAGGCCCGCGAAAAAACTGTCAAATATCGTTGCTACCGCCTCCGCCTGTTCCTCCAGGTGCAGGTGGTGCCCGCCGTCCATGTCGTGCCGGGTGATATGGGCAAAACGTCCAATGCGCTCAACCACCTGGGGGTGTTTGTGCATGACGCCCTGGTTGGCCAGAATCAGACACACCGGCGAGCGGATAGCCTCGATGAACGCAGCAGCATGCTCGCTGGTCAGGCGCATGGGTGAAGGCAGCATCAACTGGGGGTCGGTGCGCCAGGTCCAGCCACCGTGCTCCGGCATCAGGCCCCGTTCGACCAGCAGCGTCGCCGCCTCGTGGCTCAGTGCGGTGTTGCCGCCCCGGGCCCGCGCATCCACCGCCTTGGCCACGCTGTCATAGACGGGTTTGCGCTTTTCTGCCAGGGCCAGGCTGGCATCGAAGAACCGGGCCATCTGCTTCGGCGCCTCCTCTGCCTCGGAGGTGAACGGCAACAGGCCATCGATCAGACACGCGCCCATGATACGGTCCGGCAGACTTCCGGTGAGGATGCCGCTGATAATCGCACCCATCGAATGTCCCAGCAGGGCAAAGCGTTTCCAGCCCAGGCTTTCGGCCACCTGCAACACTGTCGCGGCCTGCTGCCAGAGGCTGTAGCCCGCGGCGGGCATGTGCCCGGAAAGACCGTGGCCGGGCAAATCAAGGGCCACCAGGTGTATGCCCGGCAGATGGGGCGCCAGGCGATCAAATGTCGCCGCATTGTCCAGCCACCCGTGCAGCCCGATGACCGGGAGACCACCGGGATCGCCCCAGACCTTGGCTGCCACCTCGAGAGAGGGCAAGGAGAAGCGCACCTCATGACTGTTTGCTTGCATAGACGACTATCCTGTTCGGTGAGTCTGCGGCGAATCGAACCCGGTTGAAACCGGCCTGCAGGTGCAGGACCGGAGGAGCGTCAATCTAGGGTGCCCGGGCGGCTCAGACAAGCAACGGGTATCGCCATGAATAACCGGACATCATTGCCGACCCCGGTGCCTTTTTCCGCTTGACGGGCAGCACCTGGCCGAGCGCCGCTACCCGGCACGCCTCAGATGAACCGCTGTCAATCGTGACTCTGCCAGACCACATGGGTGCCACTGACCGACCAGCCCTCGAACTGATCCTGGTAAGTGGCCTCCACAACGTTGCGCTTGATTTTCAGCGTCGGCGTCAGGAAGCCGTTCTCCACTGCCCAGGCGTCCTTGACCACCACCAGGCAGCTGAGCTGCTCATGGCGTGCCAGTCCGGCATTGATCTCTTCCAGCAGCTGGCTGAGCCCCCGGGTCAGTTCCTGGCGATGCTGCTCTGCATCCTGGTTGCCAGCCTCGGACAACTGGACCAGGGCCAGTGGCTGCGGCAGGTTGTTGCCGACCACGCATACCTGTTCTATTCGACTGTGGGCAGACAGCAGATTCTCGATCGGCGCCGGCGCCACATACTTGCCCTTGGACGTCTTGAAAATGTCCTTGATCCGGCCGGTCAGACGCAGGAAGCCCTCGTTATCGATTTCACCGATGTCGCCGGTTCTCAGAAAGCCTTCAGGCGTAATGGTTTCTGCGGTCTTTTCCGGCTCCTTGTAGTAACCGAGCATGGTGCCCGCACTGCGGACCAGCAGCTCGCCCTCCTCCGACAGGCGACATTCGACGCCCGGGTTGGGCAGGCCGATCCAGCCCTTCTTGTAGCGTTTTGGCCGGCCGAGGTGTGAATAACCGCAGTTTTCGGTCATGCCGTAGACTTCGGCTATGTTCAGCCCCAGACTCTGATACCAGGCCATGGTGCTATCAGCCACCGGCGCCGCGCCACAGACGGCATACCGAATCTGGTCCAGCCCCAGCCCACTGAGCACCTTGCGACTCATGGCTGGCCCGACCAGAGGTATCTTCAGCAGCAGATCGAGCAGGCGCGGGTTGATCTTGCTGATCACGCCCAGGTGGAACTTGACCCATATCCGCGGCACACCGAAAAACACCGTTGGCCGGGCGCGCTGCATGTCCTGCTGGAAGGTCTCCAGGGTATCGGCGAAGAAGATGGTCTCGCCTGCCAGCAGCGAGGCAATCTCGACGAACTGCCGCTCGGCCACATGACACAGGGGCAGGTAGGAGAGCAGGCGGTCCTGATCGCTGATATTGAACAGACGCAGGCAGTTGTTGGCGGAAAAATACATGCTCCGGAACGTTAGCATCACCCCCTTGGGCATGCCGGTGGTGCCGGAGGTATAGATGATGGTCGCCAGCTGATCGGGCTCCGGGGATGGCGTGCCCTCCAGGGGCTCGTGCTGCTCCAGAACGCTCTGCCAGGGCAGCAGATCAGGGTCCCCGGGCGCCAGCGGCAAAGCGACACGGGGCAATTGCGCAGGCACTCCCGCACGCATGCCTTCCCATTCATCCAGCTTGCCGACAAACACCACGCGCGCCTCGGAGTGTTCGAGGATCTGTTTCACCGAGTCTGCGGTGAGGTTCGGATACAGGGGTACGGAAACGTGCCCGGCCATCCAGATCGCCAGGTCGGCAATGATCCAGTGCGCGCAGTTCTTCGAGATCAGGGCGACATGACTGCGCGGGGGCAGATCGAGACTGCGCAGGTAGCTCGCCACCCGTCGGGCCTGTTCACCGACCTCGCCCCAGGACAGCTCCTGGATCGCCCCGCCCGGGAGCGGCTGCACCAGATACCGCTTGTCGGGATGCAATTGCTCACGCCGGTAGAAGGAAGCCAACGCGGTGGCATCGGTCGATCTGGCCTGCTGTTCCATCACAACACCTCGGTCTGTCTTGTTTTTTTTATGGGTATGACTGTGGCTTGGATAACCTTTTCGATGGTCCACTATCCCACGCCAGCCCTCTCCTGCCAAGGCGGAACCCCCGGCAGAAAAAGGGCATAACAGTCAGTCTGAAGACCGCTGGATCAGGTGGAAAGTTCGCTTGGGCTGCTCAGCAGGCGCAGCTGGCCGATGCCGGCGGCGGGAAAGTCCATCTCGATACAGGCCAGGCCTGCTGTCGGCATGGGATAGTGGCCACGCCTGTGGCCCTCGACGAGCAGACTGATGAGCTGGCCCACCAGGGGCTGATGGCTGACCAGCAGCACATTGCGCTCACTCCGCTCGCCAAGGAAGTCCAGCGCCTGACGGGGATCGTCGTCCGGCGTCAACCAGGCCGCAGTGGCTACCCCACGTGCGTGGGCAAGCCCTCGGGAGACCAGCTCCGCCGTCTGTTGTGCCCGGCGATAGGGGCTGGCGAGGATCACATCCAGCGGCGTATCGTCAAACAGCGGCAACATGGCTCTGACTTCGGCACGGCCATGCTCTGTCAGCGCCCGTTGCGGGTCGCTGGCGGCCATGGGCTCCGCCTGCCCATGGCGCAGGATCCAGATTCTCATGGACCCTCGCTGTTATCCATGGGTGACGCAGGTGGCACTGGCTGCCACTGGGTCGCGCCATCAGGCCACTCCATGAAAGGCCAGGGTTTCTGTTCGCTGGCAAGAGTGACATACCGGCCAATCTGCCAGGCGTACTGCGCGAGACTGTTGCCCAGCCCGGTCAATCCGGCCTTGGGCTCCCCGGTAAAGAGCTTGAAACCCAGTTGCAGCAGAGTCACCACGATCAACAAGAGTTCCGTGACTTGCCATGCCAGGGCCAGCAACAGGGTGTATATCACCCGTAGCCAGTAATCCGGGGAAGTCACCGTACGTTTGAAAGCGTCCATCTATTCGTCCTTTTCCAGGGGTGTACAGGCCATGAAGGCAGAAAATTCCACATCGTCCTTCTGTTCGGCGCTCATCAGGCGCGCAATGACGGCATCCAGCGGCTGCTGCTCGAACAGAATCGCGTGCAGACCGGCTACCAGAGGCATGTATACCTTTTCCTCATCGGACTTCTGCTTGAGCACCTTCAGGGTATTGACCCCTTCTGCCACCTGACCCAGCTGGGCAACGCTCTGATCAAGGGTCTTGCCCTGCCCCAGGGCAAACCCGACCTGATAGTTGCGTGACAGAGGCGACATACAGGTAACGATCAGGTCGCCGACGCCGGCAAGCCCGAGGAAGGTCAGCGGGCTGGCTCCCATATGCACGGCGAAGCGACTCATTTCCGCCAGCGAGCGGGTAATCAGCATGCTCTTGGTGTTTTCGCCCATACCCAGGGCCGCAGCCATACCGGAGATGATCGCGTAGACATTCTTCAGCGCCCCTCCGAGCTCGACTCCGTACTTGTCCTGACTGGCGTAAACCCGCAGCCGACGACTGCCGAGCACGCTCTGGACCCGGGCACAGAGGGCCTGGTCATCGCTGGCTACCACGGTGGCTGTCAGCTCGCCGGCGGCAATCTCCTTTGCCAGGTTGGGGCCGGACAGCACCGCGACCCGTGCCTGCGGTGCTTCCTGTTCGGCAATTTCGCTCATCATCAGAAAGCCGGGCTGCTCGATCCCCTTGGTGGTACTGACCACGTCCTTGCCAGCCAGACCCGGTCCAATCTCGCGCAACACGGTGCGAAAGGCGCTGCTGGGAATCGCCAGAAAGACCATATCGGCAGCGGCGACGGCAGCGTGCATGTCGGTGCTGACCTGCAGACGCGGATCCAGCTTGAAGCCGGGCATGTACCGCCGGTTCTCGTGGTCCGTGGCAATCTCCCCCGCGACCGTCTCGTCCCGCAGCCAGAGGGTCACCGGCACGCCCTGCGCGGCCATCAGACCCGCCAGGGTAGTGCCGAAACTACCGCCACCGAGGACGCAAACGGATATTTTTTTCTCACTCATGCCAGATCCTTCACCTCAAATGTGCACCCAGTATAATTCACATCGGTGCGGCGGCGCGGTTAGACAACAAAATCCGACGAAGTTCACTGGCAAAAGTGAGCGTGGCGGGTAATATGGGCGCACATGAATAGGCTGGTTGCATAATAATGGCATCGTGTTCACACAAGCGATTTTTACCCCTGCTAGGCCTGGCCCTGAGCCTGCCGGCAACAGCCATGGATGACATCGTTTTGCAGCCGGTTGAGCTGCCCTCCGTACTCAGCGCCACGCGTCTGAAGCAATCCCCTGCCGAAGTTCCAGGCAGCATGACCGTGATCGATCGGGATCTGATCCGCGCCAGCGGTGCCCGTGACGTACCCGAGATCCTGCGCCTGGTACCCGGCATGATGGTCGGCTACCTGCTCGGACACCGCAGCAACGTCAACTATCACGGCACCAACACCACCGAAGCCAGGCGCATGCAGGTTCTGGTGGACGGCCGCTCGGTCTATCGCCCGGGTCTGGCCACCGTCGACTGGACCGACATCCCGCTGGCCATCGAGGACATCGAGCGCATCGAGGTGTTCCGCGGCCCCAATACGGCGGCCTACGGCGCCAACGCCCTGATGGGCGTGATCAATATCATTTCCACGCCACCGGAACTGCGCCAGGGCACCCAGATCAGGATCACCCAGGGCAATCGCGGGGTGAATGATCTGTACGCCAGCCATGGCTTCAGACAGGGTTCCAGCGTCGCGCGACTGAGCCTGTTCGGCAAGGAAGATGACGGCTTTGATTTCGATGATGATGGCGATGATTTCCGTGACAGCCGCCGCCTGAGTGCCTTCAATCTGCTGGGTGAGACCACCCTCAGCCAGAAACAGAGCCTGCAGTGGCAGTTGGGTGCCAAGGAAGGTACCAATCAACAGGCCAACGATTACACCGTGATGGCCGAGCCGTCGGACCTTTCGTTCGAGTTCGACCGGGCGATGGACGCGCATATGCCCAACTCGGACATCAAGGCCAGGGACTATTTCGCCCAGCTCCACTGGAAGAATGATGTTTCACCCACCCAGCGGCTGGAAATCAAGGCCTATGCCCAGCATATGGAGCGGCTGAGTCAGTGGCGAGCCTGTGACTCGCCTATTGTCTTCTCGCCGCTGTTGCGGGAACTTGCCGAACTGGGAAATGTGTATCCAAGACGTCTGAATTACATCCTGCGCAACCGAAGCGGTGCTTGGGGCGACCCGGCGTTCTACAGCGATTATCTGGTCCAGCGTGACAACCTGCCCGCCGACAAGCTGCCCCTGGTAGATGCCCTGGTAGCCGAGCACCAGGCCGCACGCAATGGCCAGCCGGCCTGCTGGGATCTGAACGAGAACCTGCGAGAAACCCGTTACGAGGTCGAGGTACAGAACACACTGCAGCTGGCCGACTCGTTGCGCACGGTTTTCGGCGGCAGCCTGCGTTATGACGAGGCGCGCTCGGACACCTTCTTCGATGGCCGCGTGGATAACCAGATCGGGCAGCTGTTCGCCAACTTCGAATACCGGCCGCATCAGCGCTGGCTCCTGCATGCAGGCGCCATGGCCGAGGATGACAGGCTCAGTGGCTATTCCTTTTCCCCACGCCTGGCGGTGCACTATTTCCTGCGTCCGACCCACAGCCTCAGAGCCGTCTATTCCGAGGCGGTGCGCTCGCCCGACATGTACGAGAACAATGCGCACTGGACCTATACGGCCAACAACCTGAGCGGCCCGGTGTCGGGAAGCGACAAGTACTACGCCCTGGCGGTGGGACCCAAGAACCTGAAACAGGAGCGCATGCGTTCCCACGAGCTGGGCTACAACGGCTACTTTCCAGGTCTGGCGCTCTCCGTGGACGTCAAGGCGTTCTACGATGAAATCAGCGACATGATCAGTCAGCCGCTGCAGATCGTTAACTTTGTGCCGAACAACGACAGTTTCAGTCGTTTTACCGGCGCCGAAACCCAACTGGACTGGAAAGCCAGCCGCAGGGACCGACTGCGGCTGACCTATGCCTATGTGGATTTTGTCGCCACCAATCGCCTGGACCAGCGTCTGACCGCTCGCAACAGCGGCTCGGCGGCCTGGTTGCGACAGTGGCCAAAGGGCATCGAGAGCAGTCTGATCTACTATGGTGCCGACATGCTCAACGAACGTCGCTTTGAGCGACTCGATGGACGGGTGGCCAAGCGCTTCGGTGCCGGCTCGGTCACCAGCCTGGAACTGGCGCTGACCTGGCAATATCGTCTGGACGACGAGGGTCTGACCTGGCCGGAAAACCTGTACGAAAATCGCAGCCACTACTATGTCAGTGCCGAGCTCAATTTCTGAGCCCCACAGACGTAGACGCAGCACCTACTGATGACAATCACCGACAAGGAATGTCACCCATGATCAGAGCGCGTCCGCCCTCGTCGGAGCGTCGGCAATGAGAGTCCTCAGCCATATTCTGCTGTTATGGCTGGGTCTGTTCGCCCTGCAATCCCACGCAGCCACCTTGCTGGTGCTGGTACCCGGGCAGACTGCCCTGACCGAGGAGTTCATCAGTGCCCTGGCCAACACTGGGGATCACAGGATCGTGGTGCACAACCCGGCGGAAGGCGATGCCCCCGACATCGATCCGGACAGGGTGATTACCATGGGCGTCAGCAGCTTGCAGTGGTGGTTGGCGCAGCCCGCCAGAACGCCGACAATAGCCACCTATGTGACGCGCAGCGGCCTGGCTGCGGCCGGGCTGACCACCCCGCCAGGGCATGTCCGGCTGCTGCTGGCCAATCCCAGGCCGGTGCGTCAGTTGCGCCTGGCCCAGCTCCTTGTGCCCAGGATGCGTACGGCTGGCCTGCTGCACAGCCCGGGCTCCGACGCCCAGCTCAGCCACTGGCAAGAGGCAGCCACCGCCACGCAAACCAAGCTCAACACTGCCGAGCTGGCCGATGTCGGAGATCTGGCCCGCATGCTGGTCAGCCTGCTCGATCGCAGCGACGTTCTGATCGGCATCGATGATCCGCAGATCTACAATGCCGACAACCTCAAGACCATACTGCTCACCAGCTACACCCGAGACCGCGTACTCATTGGCCCCAGTGCGCCCTTCATCGCGGCAGGCAGCCTGAGCACCAGCTTCAGCTCGCCCACCGAGATGGCCCGCAGCGTCAGCTACCTGATGGATCATCCGGCTTCGACCAGTATCAGCTATCCCCGCTACTTTTCCGTTCTGAGCAACCAGCAGGTCGCGCGCTCGATGGGCTTTCCCCCACCGGATGACGCCGCACTGGCCGCTGAACTCGCTCGCATGGAGGGCATTGAATGAATCTCTGGCAGCGCGGCAGCATTCACAATCGTCTGATTGGAATCGCGCTTTTCCCGGCGGTGCTGCTTGCACTGGTGGTGTTTGCCTATTTCCTGGCCGAACGGCTGGATGACGTCGACCGGCAACTGACCGAAACCGGCGAGCTGATTGCCGAACAACTGGCGCCTACCGCCGAATATGGCGTAATCAGCGGCAATATAGGCACCCTGGCCAATCTGATCAGCGGCGTGCTGGACACGCCCCACGTGGTCAGCGTCGAGGTCTTCGATGACAACGGCAACAGACTGGTCGCACTGCCCAACGGCCTGGCGGCCAATCCGGACCAGAGCGTGCGCTATTTCTCCGCTTCCATCATCCGCCAGCAGATCCCCCTGGAGAATGATCTGTTTCTGCTTGATGCTGCACCGGACAGAAGCGAACGATATCGCTATCTGGGTCAGGTACGGGTCGGTCTGAGCGAAGATGCATTCAACAGTCGCCAGCATGAAATTCTGTTCCGGGCCCTGATTCTCGCTGCGCTGGTGATGATCGCCGCGCTCTTCCTCGCCCTGCGTCTGGCCAAGGCCCTGTCCGAACCCCTGGCGCGCATGAGCATTGCCGTCCAGCAACTCAAGGAGGGCCATCTGGCAGTCAGACTGGAGGAGCATGAGCAGCACGAGATCGGCCGGCTGATGCATAACATCAACAGCCTCGCCAGCACCCTGGAAAGGTCGAACAACGAGCAGCAACGCGCCATGGCCGAAATGGCCGCCGCCCGGGAGGAAGCGGAAACCGCGAACAATGCCAAGTCCGAATTCCTGGCCATGATGAGTCATGAGCTGCGCACCCCCATGAACGGCGTACTCGGCATGCTGCAACTGCTCGAGACGACGACGCTGAGTACCGAGCAGGCCGAGTATGTCCAGATTGCCGGGGAATCCACGGACCATCTGTTGCGAGTCATCAACGACATTCTCGACTTCTCCCGCATCGAGCACGACGCCCTGGAGATGGAGCAGATCCCCTTCGACCTGGCAGACCTGATCAATCACTCGGCGGCGATTTTCGAACACACGGCCAACCAGCAGGGGCTGACGCTGACGGTTGGCTGCACCGGCGAGCCGGACAGGCCGAGAGTCGTCGGCGACCCCACGCGAATCCGGCAGATTCTGGTCAACCTGATCGGCAACGCCCTGAAATTTACCGAACGGGGCAGCATCAACATCCGCGGCCGCTGGCATTGCCCCTCCCCCGGTGCACTGTGGCTTGAATGCGAGGTCTGCGATACCGGCATCGGTATCGCCCCCGAGGTGCTTGAAAGCATGTTCGATGCGTTCCGCCAGGCTGACACCAGCACCTCCCGACGCTTCGGGGGAACCGGACTGGGTCTGTCCATTGCCCGAACATTTGCCGAAAAAATGGGTGGGCGACTCGGCGCGACCAGTATCGAGGGCGAGGGTTCCTGTTTCACGCTGAGCATTCCGTTGCTGCTGGCTCCGCAGGAAATGCCCAGCGCGGCGGTCCAGAGCATGCCGAAGCCCCCGTCCCCCGCCCCCCGCGCGGTGCTTCTGGTAGAGGACAACCCGGTCAATCAGATGGTGATCGAAGGCATGTTGCGCACGCTCGAGCATCCTGTAGTCACCGTGGACAACGGCGAAAAGGCGCTTGCGATGCTGCACCAGGACGATCAACGTTTCTCGGCCATCCTGATGGATCTGCACCTCCCGGATATAGACGGCCTCAGCGTGTTCCGGCAATACCTCGCCGACTGCCGTATACGTGGCGCGCAGCCGGTGGCCTGTATCGCCCTGACCGCCAGCGCCTTCGAGGCGGACCGGCAGCAGTGTCGCGATGCGGGCATGCAGGACTTCATCAGCAAGCCGGTTTCGCGTCAGGCCCTGCAGCGCAGCCTGGATGCCCTGCTCGGAGACTGAGCCGGGCATCATTGACACAGCTGATCGACTGACATTCCCTGCCTGTCCGGGTCTGTGCCAAGAGCGTGCGCAGAGGCGATACTGGGAAACCAGCCATACCCTCCCACTTTTCAGCACAGGGCCCGTCGTCAATGAGCGTTTCCGCAATCACACCTGTTACCCTTGAAACACCCTTCTCGCTGCTACCCGAACTGATTGCCCGCCACGCCGAGGAACGGGCCGAGCATCCGGCTCTGATCCAGGATGGCCGAGAGGTCAGTTATCGTGAATTCAATCGGCAACTGGACCGGGTAGCCGCCGCGTTGCTGCGCGACGGCCTCAAGGCAGGTGACAGCATCGCCATCTGCGGCAGCAATTCGATACCCTATGCCACCCTGTATCTGGGGGCTCTGCGCGCCGGAGTCGTGGTAGCCCCCCTGGCGCCCTCTTCCACTGCAACCGGCCTGATGACCATGATCCGTGACTCGGCGGCACGCCTGGTGTTTGTCGACCAGGCCGTCGGCGAGGCCCTGGCGACGGTCAACGCCAGCGAGCAGGTACGTCTGCTCTCGATGGACGACAGCCAAGCGGAACAGGGATTCAGTGCCTGGCTGGACGATGGCAAACCGGCACCGGTCAGCATCACCGCCGACATGGCTTTCAATATCATCTACTCATCCGGCACCACGGGCGAACCGAAGGGCATCGTCCAGTCCCACGGCATGCGCTGGTCGCACATTCAACGCGGCCTGGTGTTCGGCTATGGCCCTGACTGCGTCACGCTGATATCCACGCCCCTGTATTCCAATACCACGCTGGTCTCCTTCCTGCCCACACTCGGGCTGGGTGGTACCGTTGTCCTGATGGCCAAGTTCGATGGCGCAGCCTACCTGAAACTGGCCGAGCAACACCGGGTCACCCATACCATGCTGGTGCCCGTGCAATACCAGCGCCTGATGGCGCGGGAGGATTTCGACAAGTATGACCTGTCGAATTTCGCGATGAAATTCAGCACCAGCGCGCCCTTCCATGCCGAACTCAAGGCCGACATTCTCGCCCGCTGGCCTGGCGGTCTGATCGAGTTCTACGGCATGACCGAGGGCGGTGGTTCCTGCATGCTGGCAGCGCATCAGTTTCCGGACAAGCTGCACACCGTGGGCAAGCCGCTGGAGAACCACGATATCCGGGTGATCGATGAAGAAGGCCGGGAACTGCCGCCCGGCTCGGTTGGCGAAGTGGTAGGACACTCCCCGGCGATGATGACCGGCTACCTGAACAAGCCCGAAAAAACCGCTGAAGCAGAGTGGTACGACGCAGAGGGCAAGCGGTTCATTCGTACCGGTGACGTGGGACGTTTCGACGACGAGGGCTTTCTCACCCTGATGGATCGTCGCAAGGACATGATCATCACCGGAGGCTTCAATATCTATCCTAGCGACCTGGAGATGGAGCTGCGCAAGCATCCGGATCTGCAGGATGTGACCGTGATAGGCGTGCAGTCACGCAGCTGGGGCGAGACGCCGGTGGGGTATGCCGTGCCAAGGCCCGGTGCCAGCGTTGATGCCGACGCGATATGCGCCTGGTTCAATCAGCGGGTAGGCAAGACCCAGCGGCTCAACCGCCTGATCCTGACCGATGAGCTTCCGCGCAGCGCCATAGGCAAGGTGCTCAAGCGGGAGCTGCGCGATCAGTTCCAGGCGCAGTACGGCATACTGGACTGATTGCCCTGGCTGACCTGGATCGCCACCACCTGGCGATCCAGGTCGCCTGACGGGTCACCTCCCCTGCCTCTACGACGATAGAAACTTTGTCCTGCGCAGCCATCGCGGGTATCCTCAACGCCTGCATTGCCGGCGCAGCGCTCTTTTGTGACTTTCCAGGCGGGCAGGCAGTCTAGCTTACGCTGGCGGGGAATTCGCTTTACCCCGTCCATGCAGAAACCATATCGCCCCACCGAACGGGGATGAGCAGGAGCCAATATGTCAAAACAGAATGCGTATAACCGGGAAGAGTTGCTTCAATGCAGCCGTGGCGAACTGTTCGGGCCCGGAAACGCACAATTGCCCGCCCCCAACATGCTGATGATCGACCGTATCACCCACATCAGCGATACCGGTGGCAAGTACGGCAAGGGCGAGATCGTCGCCGAGCTGGATATCCATCCCGATCTCTGGTTCTTTGCCTGCCACTTCGAAGGCGACCCCGTCATGCCCGGCTGCCTGGGCCTCGATGCCATGTGGCAGCTGGTCGGCTTTCATCTTGGCTGGCTCGGCTTTGCCGGCAAGGGCCGCGCGCTGGGATCAGGAGAGGTCAAGTTCTTTGGCCAGGTACTGCCTTCGGCGAAAAAGGTGACCTACACCATCCATATCAAACGCACCATCAATCGCTCCCTGACCCTTGGCATCGCCGATGGCAGCATGGCTGTCGATGGCCGCGAGATCTACACCGCTGAAGGTTTGCGGGTAGGTTTGTTCACTTCTACCGATAGCTTCTGAGGATACTCACCATGCGTCGTGTCGTAATTACTGGTATGGGCATCGTATCGTGCCTCGGCCAGGATCTGGAAAGCGTTGCCGAGAGTCTGAAAACCGGTAAGTCCGGTATCCGGCACAACCCCTCCTATGCCGAAATGGGTCTGCGCAGTCATGTGTCCGGCACTGTCGATATCGATCTCGATGCCGTGATCGACCGCAAGGTCAAGCGATTCATGGGCGACGCCGCAGGCTTTGCTTACGTGTCCATGCAGCAGGCGATCGCCGATGCAGGTCTTTCCGCAGAGCAGATCAGCCATCCGCGTATCGGCCTGATCGCCGGTAGCGGCGGTGCTTCCACGCTCAATCAGATGGAAGCCGTGGACATCCTGCGCGAGAAAGGCGTGAAGAAGATCGGGCCGTACCGGGTGCCCCGCACCATGGGCAGCACCGTGTCGGCCTGTCTGGCGACGCCCTTCAAGATCAAGGGCATCAACTACTCGATCTCCTCGGCCTGTGCGACCAGCGCCCACTGCATCGGCAGCGCAATGGAGCAGATTCAGCTCGGCAAGCAGGATATGGTGTTTGCCGGTGGCGGCGAGGAAGAACACTGGTCGCAGTCGATGCTGTTCGACGCGATGGGCGCTCTGTCCACCCAGTACAACGACACTCCCGACAAGGCCTCGCGCGCATACGACTCCAAGCGTGACGGATTCGTGATCGCCGGCGGCGGCGGCATGGTCGTGGTCGAAGAGCTGGAGCACGCTCTGGCACGGGGTGCGAAGATCTATGCCGAAGTCGTGGGCTACGGCGCCACCTCGGACGGCTACGACATGGTCGCGCCCAGCGGCGAAGGTGCCGTACGCTGCATGCAGCAGGCCCTGGCGACCGTAGATGGCGAAATCGACTATCTCAACACCCATGGCACCTCGACTCCCGTAGGCGATGTCGCTGAACTCAAGGCAATCCGCGAAGTCTTTGGCGACAAGCCGCCAAAGATCAGCTCGACCAAGAGCCTCAGCGGTCACTCATTGGGCGCCGCCGGTGTTCAGGAAGCGATCTACTGCCTGTTGATGATGCGTGACAACTTCCTCACTGCCTCGGCCAACATCGATGAGCTGGACGAAAACGTCGGCAACCTGCCCATCCTGCGCGAGCGGGCTGACCAGGCCGCTGATCTGATCATGTCCAACAGCTTCGGCTTTGGTGGCACCAATGCCACCCTGGTGCTCAAGCGCTGGACCGGCGCCTGATCCCTTACTGATCTGTGCGCAGACATATCCTTCGGGCGGCTTCGGCCGCCCGAAGGCGTTCTGGCGTCGGGATAATGTCCCTCCGAGCGCCCTATCCCGGGGCTCACTGCACAGCGATGGCGCAGTGACAGCCAGATTATCGTCACCTGCCAGCGCTTTCGTTAGCCTGTACCCGCAGGCGACAGTGGCACCCTCCTTGCTACATGCTCTTGACCAGCACATCGCCTGCAAGGAGCTGCCATGGGCATTTTCAACCTCAGTCGCACCAGCAAGAACGACACCGAGCAACTTGATCGCCTGTTCCACGATCTCGATCTGAGTCTGCACATCGCACCCCAGCCAGGACTGATAGGAAAGCTCGCCGAGTTTGTCGGCAAACTCCAGCAACGCATAACCCTGAGTCTGCAGGCTGCCGTGGGCATCGCGTCCCACGCCCCACAGCTGGCGAGCATTGCCCGGACCACGGAGACCCATAGCGAACAGCTGGCCCAGTCATCGGAACTGATTGCCAGCGCCGTGGAGGAGATCAGTGCCAGCCTGGAGGCCGAACTGGTGCCGGGAGCCGCAGCGGTCGCCGATTTTTCCCGGGATGTGACCACGCGCCTGAAGGGCTGCGCGGACGACAGCCAACTGGTCCTCAGCCAGGTAGGGACCATCCAGAATACCGAAGCACAGCTGGCCGATGAAATCGAGAAACTCGGCAGGCAGATAGAGGAAGTCAACCAGGTCATTGGCATGATCGCCACGATTTCCCAGCAAACCAACCTGCTTGCCCTGAACGCAGCGATCGAGGCCGCCCGCGCTGGCGAGCTGGGTCGTGGCTTTGCCGTGGTAGCCGACGAGGTCAGAAGGCTGGCTGGCAACACCACGGAGGCGACTGACCAGGTGAGCCAGATCATCAGCGGCTTCCGCACCAGCATGCAACGCCTGAGGGAAGCCGGAGACGGCATGCACCAGGCCGTCGCACAGGGCCGCGATGGCATACAGCGTGTTGACCATGGCCTGATCGAGGCCACCCAGGCCATGGAAAGACTGGATCAGCGCGTAGCCGGCATGGCCAGTGGCACGGAACAGATCGGCGCTGCTGTACGCTCGGTCAGTCAGGACGTGCAGAAAGTCGCCGATGTGGCTGGCGAACTCAAGCAGGGTGCGACGGCGGTCCGCGAGCACAGCGATGCCGTGCGCAGCGAGAGCGACCGATTGCTCGAGGGGCTGGGAGATTTCCAGCTCGAAATTCATCAGCAGATCCGCCAGCGGGTGGTCGCCCTCGCTGCGGAGCCTTCCCTGACCGGCGGCATCGGCGAAGCCGAGCGTGCCATGCAGCGCTGCATTGCTCAGGACCCCAGACTGGAACTGCTGTATCTGGTGGGCGCCGATGGCATCCAGGTCAGCGAGAATATCCTGGCGGCTGATCTGATACCTGCCAAAGAGAGCGTGCGGGGCCGCAACTGGTCGACCCGGGCCTGGTTCAGGGCGGCAAAGGAACAGCGCGCGGCGCAGATCTCCCCGGTCTATCGCTCGGCAGCGACGGATGCCTTCTGTTTCACCCTCTCCACGCCAGTGTTTGATCGTGACGGCCAGCTGCGTTACGTACTGGGGGCCGATGTGCGGCTCTCTGCGCTGCTCGGCAACGCCATGGACAAGCGTCTGCGAACGGTCGATCTCGCCGTGTGAGCACACAGAATCGGCGGCCGGCTGTCGCTGGCAGGGTCACTTGAATGTCTCGATATGCGACACCGGTCCCAACCTATCAAATCCGATGATAGTGCTTGCCTGAACCGCACAAGCTGCTAAAACTCAGGTATGCAAACACTACCTGATGGACTCATCGTTATTCTCAAGCGTGCCTGCCCTACCTGCACGCTGATCGAACCCCTACTGGCTCAGCTTGCCCGGGGTTCGCAACCCGTGACTGTCGTGGTGCAGGATACGGCCGATTTCGACGTCGGCAAGGGCGAACAGATACTCGACGCGGATCTGGCATTGTCCTGGCAACTCGACTGTGAAATCGTGCCCACCCTGATACAGCGTCAGGGCGGCGCTGAAATCGATCGTACCTACGGCTGGTTTCGCGAGGACTGGGAACAGCTCAGTGGCATGACCGGCCTGGGTCCCGACCTGCCCGCATCCAGACCGGGTTGCGGTTCGAAGACACAGGACCCCGGCGTTGCCGAGCGCCTCGCCGTGCGTTTTGGCGCCGTCACCTTTGCCTCCCGCGAGGTCGAGATCGGCGAGAGCGAGGACCCCATCGAAGCCTGCCATGAGCGCGGCTGGAGCGACGGACTGCCTGTTGTGCCACCGACGCCGGAGCGCGTGTATCGCATGCTCCAGGGTACCAGCCGCAAACCCGACGAAGTACTCGGGCTGATGCCTCCGGATCTGGTGCCCTGCACCGTGGAAAAGGTCGCCATCAATGCCGTCATGGCCGGCTGCAAACCGGAATACATGCCCGTGGTCCTGGCTGCCGTGGAAGCCGCTCTGATCGATGAGTTCGGCATGCATGGTCTGCTGTGCACCACCATGTTTGCCGGCCCCCTGGTACTGGTCAATGGCCCGGCCGCGCGGCATATCGGCATGAACTCCGGGGTCAACTGCCTGGGTCAGGGCAATCGCGCGAACGCCAGTATCGGCCGCGCCCTCCAGCTGGTGGTCCGCAACGTCGGCGGCGGCCGGCCCGGGGAGATTGACCGCGCCACCATGGGCACGCCGGGCAAGTATACGTTCTGCTTTGCCGAGGCCGAGGACAGCGAATGGGACTCGCTCGCCCAGGAGCGCGGCTTTGCCGCAGACCAGTCCGTAGTCACCCTGTTTGCCGCCGAAGGCGTGCAAGCCATCGTCGACCAGAAGTCGCGCACGCCCGAGTCGCTGGCCCGCAGCTTTGCGCTCTCGTTGCGCTCGGTGGACCATTACAAGCTGGTCATGCACGGTGATGCCATGCTGGTGATCTCACCGGAGCATTGCCGGGTGTTCACCGATGCCGGCTGGAGCAAGGCACGCCTGCACGAGGAACTGGCAAAACTGCTGACCCTGCCAGGCAAGGATCTGATCACGGGCGCGCAGGGAATAACCGAAGGCATGCCGGAAAATTTTGCCGGCGCCGATCTACCCAAGTTTCGACCTGGTGGACTGCTGATC
>TARA_R110000850_G_scaffold155120_8_pt1 | contig 69535 bp, 66 predicted proteins | sample TARA_R110000850 | Tara Oceans TARA_R110000850 (sample SAMEA4397586) | marine metagenome | biome: Polar Biome; feature: [SRF] surface water layer (ENVO:00010504); material: water (ENVO:00002006), including particulate matter (ENVO:01000060) such as... | depth 5 m
CAGCCGAGACCTCGATCACCTCAGAATGCATTCGGTGATCGTGAATATCGTCAACCCGCACCGGCTGAAAGGTGCCCGCTCCCACATGCAGCGTGACAAAGGCAAAATCCACCCCCTTTGCGCGAAGCTGGTCGAGCAGCGGCTGATCAAAGTGCAGCCCCGCCGTGGGCGCGGCTACTGCACCGGGCTTTTCAGCGTACACCGTCTGATAGCGCTCCCGGTCAGCCGGGTTATCGGCGCGATCAATGTAGGGCGGCAAAGGCATATGGCCGTGGCTTTCAAGGATATCCAGCGCCGTTCTGTCACCGAGAAAAAGCAGCTGGAACAGATCGCCATCGCGACCTTCCACCTCGGCCTCCGCACCTCCCTCAAACTGAAGCCGGGTGCCCGCCTTTGGTGATTTGCTCGCCCGCAGGTGAGCCAGCAATCGCCGGCCACCCAACAGGCGCTCCACCAGCATTTCCACTTTGCCGCCGGATTCCTTCTGGCCAAACAATCGAGCCGGAATCACCCGGGTGTCATTGAACACCAGCAGGTCACCCGGATTCACCAGTGAACAGACCGCCGGAAACTGCAGATGCTGCAGCGCGCCCGTCACACCATCCACCACCAGCAGCCGACTGCCACGGCGCTCAGCGGCCGGTTGACGGGCAATCAGCTCATCGGGCAAATAATAGTCGAAGTGGTCTCGGCGCATACGTTTGGGCAGGCTTGTAAAAGGCCGCAAGGGTAATGGAAATCCACCGCCAGAACCAGTGTACCCATCAATGAAAGGCACACCGCTCTATTGCTTCTCCGGGGACCACTGCTATAATCGCGCCCCTGTGCCAGAGTGGTGAAATTGGTAGACACAGGGGATTCAAAATAAGCAAGCTGTTTTGTATCCTAGGAAAAAATCTGTAAGCTTGCACTCAGTGCCAGAGTGATGAAATTGGTAGACATGAGGGATTCAAAATCCCTTGTCCGCGAGGACGTGCCGGTTCGAGTCCGGCCTCTGGTACCAACTCCCCCCTTCCGTAGATGCAGCGGATTATTTTCACCTCTTACAAGCGAAAACTGCCTTGGGATGCATCTGGGATACAATACTGAGTAATCAATCTCCACCTCTAGAAACTTCAGTCACACCCCGCAACCTCCAAACATCCAACCCGTGCGCTGATTCCGAGCAACTATAGACCCCGAGTCCTCAAATACTGCCCCGAACAATTTAAAGGTGCCTGTGCCTAATATTTCTCCAACCCATCAATTTTGGCTATATCACTAGCCTTTAGCACGATGGCGACACTGTATTTCGCACGGGTTAGAGCAACATAGAATTTGGAACGAGCCACCTGAGTCAAGTTCTCTTCAGGGTTCTTAAGCCATTTCAACATAGGCCCGGATGGGTAAATGACAGTTCTCTCATATGTTAGGCCTTTCGATTTACCAAAATTCAAAACCGGGTAGTCGTCATTGACACTCTTTTTAACATTATCTCTAAGCTGCATGGGGTTGTAATCAGCTAGATACTGATTCAGCTCTTTCTCATCTAGCGCAAAAATTCCATCGTGACCCGTAGGCTCACCCTGTCCAGGTTTAGCTTGCGGAAGATCAGGGTAAAGCCGATTGGAGAACTGACAGATGCTACTATGGCATCGGTGATTAGTAGTGAGAGACACTTCGTCAGTATCAATTTCCAGCTTGCTATCTTCAAAGAAATTAACAATATTGGCTTTAGCGTACTTTTTATTCTTCCTGGCATTAACCGTTGAATAGGTTGCCTGCCTAGGGTCACCTACTACCGTTACATCAGCATTTGATTTAAAAAGAGCATCAAGAATCTCTAAATCATAACCAGCCAAATCCTGAACCTCATCTACATAGATACTATTAAAACACCTTGAAATGCGATCAAAGACTCTACCATCCGAAACCTCATTACAGCGCAATACAAGTTGAGCCAATTTATCAGAATAAACCTTTTTATCTCGACTGAAGTAGAATTTATCGAAATCTTTTTCCCCCCAGTAGATAGGCTGACCTTTTTTGTTTTTAAACCGGAAGCCTGACTTCCCATTTACCAGGATCATCCCTCTGGCATCATATTCGAATAGACGACCTTGAAATGGCTTGACACCATGGTTTAACAGGAAGGAAAACCACGTGATAATGCTAATTTCGTCGGGAACAAAACCGAGCTTATTGACTACTTTATCGCGAATCTCCTGCTCACAGGCGACCGTGAAAGTCGTAATTAGGACGCGAACTCCTTGTTTGGCCTGAGTTATTGCATCATCAACTATAAACGTAGTCTTTCCCGATCCTGCAGAAGCAATAATGAGCTTATTCATTCAAGGGCATCCAGAATATACTGCGGATAGTTGATAGCCCCGGTTGTCTCAAAAATTTTCAAGGCACACTCAGTTTTATTGCCCTTCATATACTTATGAAGCTCATCGACAGTTTTGTAATCCTTGCCGAGTATTAAGTTCATTGCCTCAAGACTGTTTGCCTTCACCAACTTTGGTTCCAAAGTATTGTAGTTAAAAGCCTTTTGGCCGATCACGAGATCACCGCCATCCACGTCATGGTCATAACAAATTTTGATATGATCTTTAGCGTTCTCACCAAGGTAATCAGTGTACTTTTTCTCCAGCGCAGCAACATCGCCGTCATTATCTGTAACCACACATACAGGCTTATCCAGTTTTTCAGCTATTTCTAGAAATCGTAAGAACGATACGCCTACGGAAATCACGTCAACCGAATCTTCTATTGGCAACCGGTTTTCATTCTGAATCCTATACGCCTTCTGCACGACTAGTTCATCTGAATCCCCTTCTACCAATATCGCCTTATTACACAAAATCAGCCGTAAAGTGTCGTACCCCGCTATCTTTTCAAAAAACAGCTTTGTTTCGCTGGATAGCTCATTTAACTTCAAGGTATTTTTATCGCTTAGCAGTATTAGATCATCCAGCCCTAGCTTATTAGCGACAAAACTACTATGTGTAGTTATGATGATTTGCCGCTCAGCCTGATTTGCTTTGATCGTTTTCACCAACTGGTTGAGTTTAGAGTGAGACAAGTGATTTTCAGGCTCTTCCAGCAAGAGAACATTGGCTTCCCTAGCTTTGTTGTGTGACAAGGCCAGGTTAGTTTTAACAACATTCTGTTCACCCTTGCCGACGAAATGGAACGGAATATTATCCAAGTAGGTGGTGAGACCACTCTCCCAAGCGTTACGTGAAGACAGTTCAACCGCTATCTTGACTTCCTTATCGGTAATCTTGCTGGCTTCAGTTATTTTTTTATTAATAGCATCGATAGAGGCATCATCCATGAAATTCTCTTTCATCTTACGATGAGACTGTGAAACGCTAACGATTTCTTCTGGGGTGAGCAATTCCTTAACTATACGACCAATATAGATATCGGAGCCATTCTGGTGCCGCGCAGCCGCTGAATCTATCAAAGCCGATTTTATTGGGATACTTCTAGTAGTGATTGTCTCTCGTGCGAAGCTTTTCCAAACCGCGTGATAGTACTCGATGGGAAGTGTCTTAACATCACCCGTACCGATCAGAGCTTCATACTCGGCTTTGTAATCATCATTAAAAGCGATTCTAAGTGAGATACCGCTGCAGTACTTTCCCTCAGAATTCAAATCGCCTTCCAAAAAAGCGATTTCATTTCCCCCAGTAAGATACAGTTCGATCAGGATTTCAGGCGGGCAAACTGGCTCATCTGTCGCTAAACTCGCAATGTACTCACTAACTGCCGATTCATTAAACAGATACTGAGACAATTCATTTCTTAAGTACCGACCATTAAACAACCCAGTCAGCGCTAGATTAATTGCCTCAATAATAGTGGATTTACCCGCCTCGTTATCCCCAACGATAATGTTCATGCCGGGGTTCAAGCCAATCGAAAACCTCCCCTTGAAGCCCTTAAAGTTGCGTAAGACTAGTTGATCAATTTGCATTTTTTCCATCCTTGGTGGAGGTGTGATTTAGAGATAAAAAGCTAACAATTAGATGACACAATAGCCGAAAGACTCTATATGTACATGTCTTATGCCAAACCGCGATGGTTTTACTAGAAAAATCACGCGATTGCCCAATATATCTCAGCCCTCTATGTCTGCCGGATAAATTGATGTCCTGGGATTGTTGAAATAATAATCCCTCAATATCCCCCGCGTGTGTGGGCTAACATTGTCATGCTGGGAGTATTGCTTGATAGCAGCACCATCCCGCCAAGCAACAGTATGTTTATCTAGTTCCGTCTGCTGTTGCTCCAACCATTCAATGGCAGCAGGATGAAAGGTGCCATTGGTCCATATCTCAAACTCAAATTTTCGGTCAACATAGTTAATACCATATGGCCGGATCGCTTCGTTAATCAAGGGTATTCGATTGCTGTACCATCGCTTTACCTCCTCCAAGCTGACCATCGCACCAGGTATTTTAGCTTTACATTCCACGATAATGGATCGTCCCTCTTCCTCAAGATCCACCAATACATCCAGTTCGGCAATGTTGGATATCTTATACCCAACGGTTAGATAGCCTCCTGTGACCGCAACCAGTAGGTTGCCCACCACCAGTTCAAACAGACTCCCCCGAAGGTTGGCGCTTGCCCCTTCAATCCTCGTCAAACGGTTCATTACGTTTTCAAGGTGTTCCGGGTTAATGGCTGCAGTCTTGCCAGTGTCGCTCAACACTTTAATTAAATCATTCAGGGCTTTTGCCACATCCTGCCCAAATAACTGCGACGTGGTGGCAGCTATGATGCCCACGCTTCTCGCTCGTTCATAAGCAGCTTGAGCAAACCCATCAGCCACCAGAAACCCCATGATGGGCGCTACTTTGGATGGGGAGGCTGCCATATCGTACTTGCGAACAAATACCTCCACCTCTTCATCACTGATCTGGTGGCCAAGACTGACATCACAGACAAAGAATCCTGGTTTGATCTCACCATTGGGGGCTGAAACTAATGGTCTAACATAGGATGGCGCGCTGACATCCCAGGTTATTCCCGAGACAACAGGTGGCTTTTCATCATTGCGTAGTGCGAACTTGGCGTAACTGCCGAATCCCAGCTTTCTTGCCCAATCGGCAATCGCCGCAATGGCGAGATTCTCTGTAATAGCGATGGCCCGCTGCTCTAAGGAAGGGGCTAGGACGTTATAGCAGTGGGGGTTGAAACTGATCCATATCTCGCCACTCTTGTCATCCTGAACTTCCTTGAGCAGATGGATGCTGATCAGACGTTCTAGAATAATCTCCGGTGACAGCTGTTTTTGGCGTCTGATCGGCGCACCACAGATACGCGGAAAAAGCGATTTGGGGCAAGCACCACCTCTTCGTTTTAGCCCCACCATCACAGCCCAATAGGCTTTACCGTTGGTTTTGAATGCAACCTCTAAAGCCCCCCAAAACCTAGCGTCACCATATTGGTTGTCAAGATAGATGAATTTGGCATTCTTCTCGAATCGAACACCTGATAAACGTATGACCCCACTAGCCCTCTCGACTCTTTTCCGGGCAGCCTCTGGGGTTGCGCCCTGATCAACCATGATCTGAATCAGCCTGGAGCTCAGGCATGGCCCCACCTTGTTTAAAAGGTCTCTAACATTGGCAGTCAAATGATGCTCTCTTTAGGGTAATGTCACACTGCTCTATTTATAATACATTTTTATCGGTCAGGCGATATTTTTCGAGTTGTAGAAAGGGTAAAATTTATTCTTATAGATCAATGGGTTACGAAGAGAAAATCCTATCTGATTTAGCCCTGTGTCCGCTATGGACAGTCTCAACTGTTATTTCACACTCGATCGGTATAGGCATAGCAATCTGGCTCTACCCACACACAATGGCGTTTACGGGCTTTGCCGGGTTCGCTAGTCACTCATTCCCCGAGGGGGAACTGACGCCCTTTCAATCCCTAACGCTCCAGCACTCCGGGCTATTTGGGAGCCCATAGTGCACCTTGTGTAGACTGGCATCATGCTAGCTTGTCACTCTTTCTGACAGCTTGTAGCTATTGCGGATGTCGGTATCGAGAATTCCGGTGGCATGTAGATCACGCAGCACCGCCCGAATCTGATCCAGGCTAAGGTCATAGTCAGCACTCTTGATAACTCGCAGAACGGGCCGAATCTTGCCGTTTAGTATGTCGAAAGTGAGTTGAGCCAATTTCTGCCTATATTCCTCATCGACGACAGTATCATCACCGGGTTGCAGATCAGGCTCATCAGCACGGGAGCTGGGCAAGCTATTAGCTCTTTTCTCAGCACCAGCCAAGCTAATCATGCCCAAAGTACTAACCTCCAACAGCAGAGCTAAGACCGCATAGCCAAAAGTTCTGGCAGAATCTAGGCTGATATTCAGAGTGCGACTAATGCCGATAAAGAGCTTGGTGGTTTCAAGCTGGCTCTCTGTTGCTGACAATCCCACCTGTGATAATGCTGATTGCTTCTCTGCTATCTCTGCCTGAAATCCAGCTATCCTGGCCGCGCTATTTTGAGCCTGTTCCCATTGTTTGTGATAGCTGCTTCCGAGTCTCTTGTTCAACAGCTGTTCTTCAATAGCGATATTTTTCTGAAGACCGTCAATTTCTTGCTGAAGTGCTACATACTCAGGTGAGCGCCGCTGCGCTTCTTTAATTAGCCGCATCTCGGAGGAGATAAAAAAGGCACAACTGGCAAGCCAGGAGAAAACCATCAAAACAAGGCTGAGCACTTTGAAGTATCGACTAATTTGTCGATTAACCCAGAATAGATATTTTCCAATATCAATACAGCAGCCAATAAAAATGAACAAAGCCGCCATAAATATGGCCTGTTCACTCTCTCTAGGATTCATCACACTATCAAAATCAGCTCCGGAGAGCGACATCGCAAATAGCCCCGTCAGCAACATGCTAACCAGGAAAAACACCGTCTGGACGAACCAAATAAGTTTGAGCATGTAAGGAAATCTTCTGCTTGAAGCTTAAATTATCATTTTGTTTCTACCTTTGATGTCGAACTAGCAATTACTTTTCGGACTAGAAAATAAATTATTATTCCTCCTTAGCAACAGGAATTTTTCTCGCACTCGCAGTGTAATTGCGCTCATACTGTGACAGCACTCACATTTTCAGTATTTCACTAGTGACTGATAGCTCAGTTACATAATTTTCTTTTGTTTTTGAAAAGTTTCTAAAGGTCTCACTCTTTTGTTGTCTATACGCTGAACATATCAATGAATTAGATGTGTTCTGTTATTTCAAGGACGAAGGAGTCTCGACTATGCCCAGCTTTGAAGAGAAAATGGCTCAAGCAGCAGCTAAAAAACTAGTTTCATCATCAGGTACGCTACATTCTATACACTTCAAAACCAGCAATCTGCCAGACGAAATAATTGACATCATGGCCAAGCTAAATCTGGCGGAGCAGCATTCTCTAATTCATCGCGCCCATCGATTCCTAGTTATTCAAGTCGATACTACCGCGTTACAACGTCAACTCTCGGAGCTAGAGATTCTGCGAGATGAAAAAGAGCTAGAAGACAAATACCTGTTTATGGGCGCACCTTTGGCGTTGATGCAACGGTTGTTTGGCACGCACGCTGCCGATTTTTCACGCCGTCGCAGTGCCTTGAGCATTCGTGGCGTTGGCACGGGAAGGCCACCAGCTTGTGACGAAGCCACTGAGCTACGAATCTGGAAATTGTGGGATACCCACCAGGACATTGAGGAACGGCTGAGATTTATCAAAGTTGCAGAGGAAGCTGGCATTGATCTCCACATGATTTGGGGTGCATTGAAACCGTACCTGGATAAGTAGCTAATCGAGCCACCTGCGCCAATTCTCAAATCACTGATAAGTCACTTTTAACCCGCTTTTCATAGGCGTATCATAGGCACTATCGGCTTCTCGGTATTTTCTAAGGAGAGGATAATGTCTGGAAAACGTCTCATTCACCTGGCAGCGGTCTTATTGCTCCTGTCATCATTCTTCTTGCCAGCGCATGCTGATTCCACTAACTGGCGCTATCTTGTCAAGACCTACCCGCTGATGGGAAACGACTCTGCCTTATCCCAGGCGATGAATAAACTGGGCGCTAAAGGCTGGGAGCTGGTCAACTGTACGGAAGGCGGCGCAGAGATTACCTGTATATTCAAACGCCCAGAGAAGGAGTAGGTAAACCATGGAATACGCCAAAAAGTCTTTCCTTCTTCTATTTGCGTTATGCACCGGGCTACTCTCAGTCTGTTGGCGGATGGTATCTTTTGCTTTCAGCGCCCTAGATTTTGAGCCTGATGTCGAAGAGAAATCCGACACCAATGTCTGGTACAACTACCGAACAGGCGAAATTGATCCTGTTAAGCGATATGACGGCATCTACCAGGAGAGGCTGCAGAAATAGTCCATGACACGGTAGTGTCATGGGCTAAGAGCAATTTTCTAGATCAATCCGCGTTCGGCAAACGATATGACATCTTGATCGCCGACCACAAAGTGATCCAACACTCGAACATCTACCAATGCCAATGCGTTTTTAAGCCGATCCGTAATCTGTCGATCTGCGGAACTCGGCTCAGCCACCCCTGATGGGTGATTATGAGCCAGTATGACAGCCGCTGCGTTGACTTCTAAAGTAGCCTTAACGACTTCTCTAGGGTAGACACTACAGCCGTCAATGGTACCTCTGAACAGTTCCCTATCATCAAGTAGCCGATGTTGACTATCCAAAAACAGGCAATAGAAAACTTCATGTTTTCGCTCCGCCAGATGAAAGCGTAAGTAATCTCTTACAGCACCTGGAGATGTAAACTGATCATATTTTCTATTGGTCATCCGTTTATAGAGTAACTGCTTGGCCTCAGCGATGATCTGATTTTCTTCTTCCAGTGCCGTATTCAGTGGGTACTGCTCACTGGATTGATGGTTGGTTTCCATGGTTGTTCTCCCAAGATATAAGCGTGGGAACACAGCCAACTCCTTATGGGAACGGTGGTTCCCATAAAGAAGGAAAGGACGACAAGCTAAGGTGTTAGCTCGTCGTCCTGGTGGTTAACTATCCATTTGCGACCTGCTGCGATCCAGTCTGATCATCAAACACTCTGTCGTCTTCATAGACGAGTTCGTTATTGACTTTCAGAGTCAGGATGCGCGTCAGGAATCCACCAATAGCAGAACCCAGTTCACCGGCACGTTCACCTTGTTTATAGATGAATGCTTTGGCACGAGGGTTCGCCATGTTGAACCGGATCAACACTTTCGCATCGTCTGATTCAATGGCCTCTCGGTTTTCAAGAATGACACCGAGCGCGGTTTCTGCTCCAACAATGAGATCATGATATTCATAATGCACGTTGTCGGCAGGCCCCTGGATAACCGATACTTGAGCAGCATAACGGGGAGGTTTACCCTCGCCGCTAATGTCACGGATAGCATTGAGATAGCCAATGCCATTCGCATACTCGTTAAAGTATCGGGTTTCCTCTGCGGCGGCAGAGTTGGTTTTTTCATTTTTGGTTGTTTTACTCATAGCAAGTCTCCTAAATCAATGAGTGAGAAAAGGAGTTGCTGACCCAATGGGGTAACAAGCTCCCCGGTTGGGTGAGTGAACAAGCTGATCAGCCAGCATCTCGGTTGAGACAACTGCATACCCTGCTGAAAGCAGTGATCGTGGTATGGCGGTGCTATTGAGGCAGCAATAGCCACTGGTGAATGCTGTTTCTAGTGTTTTCATTTAGCACCTTTGGTTTTACCCGTAGACCGATTCCTAAAACTGGGTTTTCGTAAGCTGACATTGCCCGCCGCTGAAGTGCCACGAGTCAAAGCTTGTGTGGCACCTTCCAACTGTGATGCAGCACGGATACCCGCCAAACCGAGATATAAAGAAAGCAGGATAGGTAAAATCAAATACAGGCCACCCGTTAGAAAGTTAAGGATGATGCGTTTTAACGTCAGATCAGTGCTAAACAGTGTGGTTACACTTCCAGGATCAGGATAAAAAGCTTGTATTAGATTCTGATCAACCCACCAGGCAAAGAACCACAGCACCGTCCAAAACTTCACGGAAAACAAGATTAGTGCTCCAATGATCAGTAAAGAAAACTTATAGCGACTGATCAGAATAAAAAATGGTAACAGCGTATAAAGCCCCATTAGCACTAACGATTGAATCATGGGCGCGGCTTCCAAAAACACACGGAGAAAGGCAGCAAAGGAGATGGATGCTTTACCCAAACCGTACACCGCCAATCCCTGTTGAGTGGCATTCTGCACGGCCACAAAGATACCGCTTTGTTCACCCACCTCGAAATCCACCGTGTTGCCATAGGCAAAGTCATAGCCTCGCGTTGTCCAACGCGGTGGTGAGTTAATCAGTGCTAGTTGTGTAATGACATCGCGCCGTTGTACGGCATCCCAGCCGGGCTCCGCTGCTGCCGATTGCAGATCAATATCACCCAAATCATTCAACACTGCCTGCTGAATACTAGGCCACCACTCATTGCAATAGGGCTTGCCATACACAGGGTGATTACTGGCATCCCATTCCACATCCCGCAGCGCCGACCAGGGAAAACCTTCCCTGATCGAATCTGACCGCAGGCTATCGTAGTATCCGGCTATTTCCTGAAAGACATGTGAGCCGATCCAGTCGGTATCGGTGTCGCCATACTGGTTTAATAGTGCATCAATCGCAGCGCTGTCTGGCCGTTCAGTCAGATACTTTGAGCGCGCTTCAATAAAGCAATCACGAAAGAAGTCGTTGATTTCATGGCGCAGCTCTGGGTCTTTGATAGTTGCATCCCGCAGCTCATTGGCGTAGCCACGGTAATCCAGTGTAGGTGGTACGTCCTCCATAACGGCACGATTAAAACCGGAGCTGAAGCTCATCACAGCAAACCAAAATACGGGGACATTGACGTTAGCTGGTGCTCCATTGAAAGAAATACCACCACCATAAGTCGTGCGTGAATTGGCCACGGTCGCTACGGGTTGCGCAGGCGTGCCAATGACAGCGCGTGGCGTAAACGATAAATCAACGGCATTCAACGGCGTTGCCGGAACCGCCGCAATCAGAATCACGAAGAAGGCAATAAAAAACTCCACCTCAATAATCCGCAAGGTGGTATTACCAGCCTCTTCTGCATCTTCCCCGGCATAGGATCGAATGATGGTATCAATCAAAATCCCCAGAAAAGGCAAAAAAACCATGCCCGTTGCGACGAGTACATCCCAGATGCTGTTATAGAAAAACCAGCCAAATAAGGTAGTGTAGAGTTCGAGTGTGCTATCAACTGCCATTACCATGCACTCCCAAGACTCAATAAAGCCTGCAATGGATTTTGTACAATCAGCAATTCATAAAGAACGATCAGCACCGCAAGAGGCAGTCGCGATGGTATTTGCGTTGCCTTTATCTTGATTCTTTTCAATAGATGTTGAATCAAGTAAGGCCACAACCCAATCAATAACGAATAAGCTATTAATCGCCATATCAACAAGCCACATTCGTCAAATTCATGACTGGGAAGATCAGTTGAGCTGACCAATAGACTTACGATAACCCCAGCCATAAGGAGCACGACCAAGGAGATTAAGGTGAATAACCAGCGCCATCGCAGCTTATGTGAAGCCAGTTCTATCATGGCTCTACACCACCATTACTCAGCGGACGAGGATCTTCAGGCGTAGAGGCAGGTGTAGTGAGGGATGACTGACGCTCGGCATTATCACGCAACAGCAGTTCGACCACAGTTGAGGTGAGAAACTTATTGCGCGCATCTTTTTCAAAGATGACGTTTTGTATTTCTCCCTCTAACTCATCGAGAGCGATCTGCACCTCTTTCTGTGCAATTTTATTAGATGCGATGTAACCCTCTTTCCGACCTGCCAGTAACAGCCGCCGTATAATCATCGCCTCTTCCATAACCCTGGCTTCAGCGACCTCCTGCGCCAGCTTATGAATCACAATCGATTGCTCTTGTGCCGGGAGTTGGCGAATAGCCAGAATAACTTGCAAGGTGATCGCAACACCTGGAGCTTCTACCTCATTAAGGTGCTCCCGCGTCGGACGTGTAGTGCCCGCAACCAGGCTCACCAACAAAGGCAGTATGTCTTCGGTCGTTTGTTCTATATAAGGAATCAACCCCTTGCCGGAGCGAGCGCCCTTGGAGCACCCATCGCAAATGCCTATTTCGACTTCACCGAGTACATTATTAACCCACTCATCGACAGCATTCGGCCCAGAAAAATGATCTGCCAGTGGCGCTGAACTGGGCAAATTGGCCGTAGTTTCCGGTGGCCGTTGTGACAGAATATTCAGCCCTGCGGAAGCCACATCGGTGAGCACACGAATCGGCGGCTGATCTTGCCCACCTCGCCGTTGGCCACCCACCCATTCAATGCCATCGTTATGAGCGTCTTCTGCATCATCAACGGCATCGTGAATATTGGCACTGCCAACTCCCAGTGAGCGCTTCCATGAGTCACCCCAACTCACCGTTACCCACTCGGCATAGGGGTTAGTGCCATTGGCTATTTCGTACTGAATGCGCTCACAGCTTTTGGTCGCTAGTGAGAAGGCTTCGTTTGCGCGTAGTAACGCATTCTGAAACAAGTCATAAAGGCCAGGGTTGGCCTTTTGTAAGATGTAGCCCGGTAGATTCGCTATGGCCGCTGATGCCGCCAATTCCAACGCATTCACGGCGTTATCGACACCATTTCTCAGGTTATCCAGCGAACTCTCAATCGCCACAAGCGGGTCAAAGCCACTACAGGACAACGCAGAAGCGGACGCATTCAATGACAAATCTATAGTAGTAATGTTCAGACTGGGAGGAATGGCTATGTCCCGACCGCCGCCAATTTTGTAGTAAAACAGGCTGTCGTCGTTAGGCGCTGGTTCCGACAAGGCTAAATGAGCGCCTGTAACGAAGAAGAATCCTATGGCGCAATGTTTAATAATCTTCATATGCAAATCTCCAATGGCACCGTAAACAAGTAGGCACCCTGCTCTTCACAACACTGATAAGGCCGCCATAAGGAAAAGGCATAGCGATTGTCATGAGCAATGCGGCCAGATGACCATGCCCTCCGATACACATCGTTTTCACCGAATACATAGCACTGGGCATCCATCTTCGGTGCCAGCATTTGCCAAACACCTGTATCAGGGTCATTCTCGACCAGTTCACCTGGTAGCCAGGTACGGTTATAGCCATTGCCATCCAGTGCGGTATAAACATGCGGTTGCCGCGTTTGCGTAACGATGTTCCCCGCACGTTGCGCAATTACAGCGGACGCTTTGGTATCGTCCTTTTGATTGATAAAGCCTGTACGCGGCCACACCGCACCCCACTGCTGCTGAATACCAGCCCCCACCACACGACGGCCTGGAATTAGATTGTGTAGGTACAACAGCTCAGGTAAACCCAAGCGCCAGGTCAACGCATCAAGGGAAGATGATAAGTAAGGTTGAAACGATTCGGCTTCCGATGGGCAGTAATAACCGCTATTGGCTATAAAATCGGTGATGGAGCTAAAAGGGTGTCCAATGGCCGTTACTTCTTTAAACCGGAGGCTCTGGTCAGTAGCAGTATGTCCACCTTCAACGCGATGACCTCCGCCAGCTTCGGCACCATGAAAAAGTGCCACAATGGAATCCGTTAGTTGCCGTTCTATATCACCAAAAATTGCTTCCGCTTCCCGCCAGGGGTTATCGCCGGGTTTATCAAACACACTGACAATCAGATCGGGGTTGTAATGTCGGACACGAATACTGGTTTCTATCGAGCATTCGTAAATACTGCATCGAAGCCAGACACATACGCCGGTAATGCAGTAGTTTAGGCAGGATCGGTCGAGCGTCATCGACTGAGTAATATCGCTCAATGTCAGTGTCGTAGGTTCTGCATCGAATGCACGAACCGGGTTACTGAATGCCGTTATAAGCAATAAGGCAATGACGGGCAGCCTATTCATGGATAGTTTCCTCGCCCGAATCTAATCGCCACTGCCGGTACTTTTCGAGCGCTTGGGATAAATCGGTCAACCCATAAACCACCACTTTCTCATCGAAGATAATCGCGGGATAGCGATCCAAACTGTAGGCCATAGCCGCACCCACCGCTTTGTAAGCACTGCGCAGCTCTGATTCAAGCCGAGCTTTACCGATGTCTTCAACACGCCGGTGAAATTCAGCCATTGCCAGTTTTTCATTAACTGGTAGACCTTGGCTCAAACGGCTTTCTACCTGGGAAATACTATCCAGGTTCAATAGAGTTATTTGGGGGATATAGCTCTTTAAGGTATCCGGTGTAGATACTAGATATTGATCAGAGGTAATGACTATCACTGAATCAGGCCACAGACTTGACGCAGCCTGTACTCCCGTACAAGCTAACCCCATAAAACTGACGAAAATGACCAATCTAGCTACGGTAATCACTCTGTATTAACCTCCAATGATTTGATGACACAATCATCGGATTTTTAAAGTGGTGTTAATACGGAAAAGCTTTCAGTGTTAAAAATAAGTTCTAGTAAGGCGCATATGGATATTAAAATCGCATGGAAATACGTCGTTGATGGTAATGAAGAGCTTGACCTGCACAGAGTTCTTTATGCATATGTGCATCCGGATACCGAAGAAATTTTATACATAGGCAAGGCTGACCGGTGCTCAGTAAAAGAACGGCTTCAAGGGAGACATAAAGAAGACATCTTTGACTATTTCAAAAGTGAGTTTGACCTAGACAGCATGGGTCTATTAGTAGGGGAGCTGTGGTTACCAGAAGGAAATCGCTATAGCTCAGAGCTACTGTCTGATATTGAGTCACTACTAATTTATGAGCTAGAGCCACCTGCAAACTTGCAAGCAATATCATCCAGAATTTCTAGGCCTGGTATGGTCGTATTCTGCAGAGGCGATTGGCCGGACGATTGCGATGAATTTAGGGATCATGCCTAGCAAGCGCAGGCTTTCGGACAAAATTTACCCTGCGCTTCAATTTTTCCCAATGCCGGGACCCGAAGTGCTAAGGAGAGATCATGGAATCAACCAGGCCTACACATGTACAAGTTGCAAATCACTTTTATCATGATGCAATTGATCTGCATGCACGATATATAGTCTGTGAAGCCAGCGAGTCGCCCGAGTTTTATTCTTCAAAGTCCCGTAGGATGAAATGTTTTATCGATTTAAGAATGGCAATGGAAAGTGCACTGAAGTCTGTAGTTACTTATTATTGCCATTCAGATAAACAGGGAGAGAAACTGGTAAAGAAGGTCGAAAATTACCGACACCATATAGAGAAACTAATCGGCAAAGCTCTGGAGCATCTTCCCGAAGAAGACCGAGATAGAACCGATACTTTATGTAAGCAGCTACATAATTTACCAGTTGGCCTTAGGTATAGACTCGACGTAATGGACTTCAAGAGAAACAATGAAAAATTATATGGTGATACAGTAGGATCTGACGACTGGATGAAAAGCACATCAGAAACGATCAAATCGATAGCAGATTTTATTGGCAAAGAATTGAATAAAGAGAGTCGCGTTCTTTCAAGCGGCGAGCTAAAGGAAGAATATTTTGCAACAAAGTACGATAAATATTCAAAGTAGTGCCGAAGTCACTTGGCTGTAGTAAGCGTCAATGTCTACTACCAGGCGCCCCTACTCCGGTCATAAACCATAAACAAGCCCTATTTTTTAGAAATAGCAAAGGCCCTATCGACCAGCTCATTGGCTACCGCAAAAGCCGCCTCTAGCTCAGAGCAATGTTGGGATCGCATGATTTCAGCTCGCTGCTGCTTTTCATGTTTCTCTGTCATGGCCAAGGCTAACGCCAATGGCGGTGGCACATTGCGGAATAAGCATTGAAGGGTGTCGGCCAGCACCACGCCCTCAGTGTATTTACCCGGCTCTTTACGAGCAGCCAATAGCATATGCTTTTGCTCGTCGGTTAGGTCTTTGAAACGTGATATTTGTTCGATTTCTTCCTTCGGGCAAACCATCGCTATCCACCACTCGAACATGCTTAGCAGCTTCTTAGCTGTATCGGGAAAGTCTTCTAGGTTCTGAGTCGCCAACCACAACCAGGCACCCAGCTTCCGCCACATCTTGACGATCTTAACCAGGAATATAGCCAGTAACGGATTAGTGGTAATTAGGTGAGCTTCGTCTCCCAAGACAAAGGTAGGGCGATGTGAATACTGCTCGCGTTCAACGACGCCATTGATCTGGTTCATTAAGCCCATAAAACCGAGGGCAAGTTGGTCTTCATAACCCTCATTCGCTAGCAGTCCCATTTCCAATATAGTGACGTCGGCTTCCGGCCAGGCTTTACCGGGTCGATTAAAGAAATGTCCGGCAGTGCCAGAACAGTACAATGCCATCGCGTCGGCCATGTCTTTGGCGCGTTCGCGGCGTTTGGGAGTACTATCTTCCTCCAGGGAAATCTGATTGAGCGCCGCCACAACATCCTCAGTGAGTACAATTTCTTTGCTGCCGGACGCTAATTTATCTTGCGCGGCTTTGATGATAGCTTGTCGAATAGTGAGACGGTCAGCCCGTGACATTAAGGCTTCTTCTTTACTGTCGCCGCCCGTGATCATAATGCGGGCTTTCAGCTCCATTTCTCCAAGAAGATCGCGTTCTTCGTCATCTTCATCGTCACTGTCTGAGGCATCCAGTGAGGCTTCGCTATTCAGGGTGCGTTGTTTCGCCGCCTCCTTTTCCAACATTTCATAGGCATCAGAAAACGGTGGCAAACTAACGTCTTCTTTGGGGTGGAGGGTCACTTGATTGACCGACAAGCCAAAATACTTGCAGTAGTCACCAAACAACTTAAAGGAACCGCCTTTTTCGATTACATAGATTCTCGCCCCATAGATCGCTGCGACCTGTAACAAGATATACACCATCAAGGCAGATTTACCCGACCCCGGTGGCCCCAGCACCAGGCCAAAGGCATTCTTGGCACGATCTGCTTTATTGAGTGGATCAAAGGTTAGTGGCTCGCCGCCCCGATTGAAAAACACCAAACCAGGATTCCCCGTACCTTTGCTACGACCATAGAACGGCAATAAATTGGCCAAATCACTGGAAAACACTAAGCGGCTTTTACGGCTCAGTTTGTCCCGTTTGGGCTCGTAATTCATGGGTAACTGATGAATGTAGGTATCCAGTGGCAGCAACTCATCTTTTTCTCGAATGGGATGCAGGCCATTGGCCAGCAATAGCGCATTGACTTCATTGGTGCGCTTTTGCAGCTCAACCAAATCGTTACCACGAGTAAATAAGGTTATCGTCGTGGGCAACAAATAGTCACCGTGTGACATCCACCTCAAAGCTTCTTTTGCATCTTGTTCTGCCGCCATCGCCTCAGCAGTTTCACCTTTGGCGGCATTAAGTATTTGCACAATATGATTTTCAACATTGTCTTGTGGCATTACCGTGATGGTGATCGCCAAAACACAGCCTTCGGGCAATTTATCGAACAGGGCATAGAGATTGTCACCAATGCGACGCTCGCCGGTGAAATGACCAGGAAAGGGTTTACGCCGCAAAGCATCAACAGCAATGGCCCGATGCGGCATGTCATCAAACCACCACACACCGTGTTCTTGATCGGATTCCGGCTGGGAGAGAAACAGTAACTGGGACAGGTCATGCCCAAAGGGCCGATCTTTCGGCTTGGGCAATTCGGTCAGCTCCGTCAAGGCATCCAGGTCACCACCTGTAATATCAGCCGTGGGATTAAACCAGCGTAACAGCCAGGCATATAAATCCTGATCATTGCAGCGCCGAATACCTATGCCCGAGGCAACCATCTGAGTCACAAATCGCTCAGCTACCTGATTAATTTCCATGACGGGATCAATGTTGTAGTGGTCTTTGGTGTCTCGGCGGCGGTACAAAAATACCCGCACGCGTCGAACCTTTCCGCGCCAGTCACCTCCCGTTACCGTGGTATCTTCAAATAGTCCGCCTTTGTGCGTAACGTGTTTGAAGTGGCGTTGCATCCGGCCCACAAAGTTACTGGTGAGCTGCCGGTGTTCAGCGTTCGATTGGGTTTGGTTTTCGCTGGCGTACTTACCGAGCGTTTTGGCTAAAGCGGACAATGAATCTTCATCGGACACATAGCACTGCAACACAAAAGGGTTATCGTGGGCAGGAATCGTGTGGTTTATGCACGTCTGAATATTGGTCTGCACTTCTTCTAAGAAACGCTCTGATCGTGCTTCAGTAGATACACCCACAATCTCAAACATGGCGGCCGCACTGTAACCGTCTTCCAGAGTGAATGTTTGAGTCGCTTCATCAAAATCAACCCACGGTAGCCAATCCGATAATGACTCTGGACGGCGGTACAAATTGGAAATATCTTGATCCGTCACCAAACGACTGGCTTGCTTATCCTTTTTACCCGTCAACATGAATTACTCCCAACCCTTAGTTTCACCCGGCGCGGCAATATGATCCTGGGTATAAAGCCTAAAAAACGTGCTGTATCCGGGCACCGGATGTCCTGCACTACTCAAATGTGGGAACACATACATAGTTAATGTGGGGTTCGGTAACCACTGAAAATCTGAATCAGTTACTGGCTCTTTCAACTGCACTTCACGTAAGGGCTTTTCTAATGGAACAGCATCTTCTTTCTGAAACCTACTATCGTGAATAACCTTCATGCTTGGCATGTCTTTTCCAAACACCCGGCTTTTAGAGCTGGCACAGCCGCTGATTAACCCTGTGCTAATCAAGATCAGTGCGAGCGTGCGTATCGTCTTGTGCATATCGCAACCTCCTAATAATCGAACTCTTATCCAACGGCAGGCTACGATCCAGATGCACGGATACTGCCGCACCAGGATTCACCACCACCGCATCGAAACTTTGTTTCTGTCTGGCCAAAAGCCATTCACTGACTTCATCGGTGGCCGATTGCACTGCTTCTCCCGCAGCCAGCTTGTTGATATTCCCACTCACCGTACTGGTTGTCGTACCCGTGAGTGCTGAGGTCTGGCGCTGCTGTTGGGCTTCGGCATAGGCCGAGCCCGCTGCACCGAGAGCAGCAAGCCCCACCCGTTGCGATAGAAATGCTGGTGCATTTGTGACAAAGCGCCCGGCAACACAGGGCACACCGCTGGGATCAGAGATATAACCCAAGGGCTGACCCGCGCTGCTGTGATTGACAATGGAACCGTCTTCAAAAATAAACGTGGCAGACATCAGCCGGGCGCTGACACAAGACAAGTTCCAATCACCAAAACCCAGGCCACTAAATATCATGCCTTCAACTTCCGGCAATTCGTGACCATTGGCTAACAGATTTTCTCTGCCTATATAGATTTTTATGGGGTACGGATCAGGCGTTTGCCCCTCGACGGGGATGCGACCAATTAACGCAGTCAGCGCTAGGCCATCGGTGAGCGTGGCATCTTTCGGTAAGGTATACACCGGCTCAATCACTACCTCGGGCTTAGATGCCGATGCCTGTTCCTCGACAGGTTCTGCGCTCACCGTTGGGCCTTGCAGCAAGCCGGTAAAACGACTGCTCTCGCCACCCTCTGATTCTGGTTCAGCCCAATCGAGAGGGTTAAACCACTCCCCCTGATTGGGGTCGTCTCGCAATACGCCTTGTTCATCAAAACCAAAACCTATTGGGAGACCTTCTTCATTTAATGGCGTTTTTGCCAACGCTTGCTCACCGCGCACATCGGCCAGCTCACGTTGCAAGCTCGCCAGCGTTTGCTCGAGCGAGGTAATAGTTGCTTTGGTATCCGCGAGTTGTTGCTGTGCGTCTTCACTGGAATGAGTCAGTGCTGAGAGTTGCTGCCGGTTTTCCAGCACTTGTTCCATCTTGTCTTCTGTAGACTCATGCAAGGCATCGGCTTTGCTGACCGCTTCACGGGCATAAGCCTGCAATGCGCGAATAGTGTCAGTTTGGGTATCGCCATCCTCACGCTTGGCAGCAGGATCATAACCCGGCACCTGCTCGATAGGCTGGTGGCTGACTTTGCTCTCAGAGCACATCACCAAGGACAAACACAATACAGCTACTACCGCGCCGCCGATCAATAGCGGATTCATACGTTTCTCAGCCATCGGTCGCCTCCTCAAATTCACCGTTAGGTTGAGGGGCAACACCCAAGCTTTCGATAAAGGGGCGATCCGATACCAAGTACAAGGTAGTGGTATCGGTCTCTTTGCCTGCTACACCCAAGAAATCATGCTGGGTGACGGCAGTTAGCCAGCCACCTCGCAGTGAATGAGCCAAGTCGATTGTATTGGGCTTGTTACTATCGGAGAAATTCAAATGGAGGTTTTGGCCAGTGACATTGCGTAGTTTGATTGCCGTTACTGTAAAACCGCCCCCTTGCCAAGCGGCGAGAGGCTGCGCATCGATTCGCTGGCCACGTATCAGTGGTACAGGTTTTTGGGCATCTATTGGAATACGTTTGATCTGACTGTCACCACGCAGCAACCTCTCTGGAGCGTAAAGCTGCTGTGCAGCATACCGGGTTAAACGCACTCGCCAATCTTCTGTATGACGCACTGCGGTCTGATCTTTAGCCCGGTTGGTCACTGCCTCGGGCTTCATCACCACCAGCTCGTCACTGGCTGACTCCGAATCATTGACTGTCACATCGAGCAGATAGATGGTCTGATCCACCAAGCCCTGAATGCGAATGCGAGTGGCCGGAAAAGGCTCCATTGCCCGGATATATAAAACGCCGTTAGCGGCGACTACAGACAACTTGCGCTTTAAGCTATCGGGTAGCCAATATCGAACATCACCGGGGAAATGAATGATGCGCTCTTGATTGTGCTGTATATGTACCGCGATCGGTCGCTTATCCCAGACAACCCGCTCCACGGCTGGGGACTGATCCGCTATGGCTGAGTTGGCCACCCACAGCATGGCAAGCACGGCCACGATTTTCGATATTGCATTACTTCTCTGGTACGGCATGACTCATCTCCGGCATAAAGGGTTGACCAACCTGCTGTTCACTCAACAGTTCGGGCCGCATGGATGCGTCACAATCCAGCGCCAGACCCCAAGGGTTCACTTCCTTATCCACATCAAAGCGCACTACCCGCATCGGGTAGCGCAATAGGACATCTTTAACGGAATGACCATTGATCGATTCGATAACATTCACATCGAGCCAGGTAAGCCAAGAGGTGCCGCTTTCAAATGTCACCCGCGAGCGGGTGTAAGAGTGACCGAGAATTTCCTGGATGCTGCGCACACGCTGACGAAGTTCGCCCAAGCGTTGCTTTTCATTCATATCGGCTTCGAGGGCTACCCGGCAGCTTGGTGTCATAAAGCCCTGCAACTTGTAGATTTGTTGCGGGTAGTCTTTCTCACCATCAGACGGCCAGCGATTCAATTGCTGAAAGATGTAATAGGCGAAGGTGTACACCAAGGGTGCTGGCACATTGTCGAACTGCGTCACCATGCCTTGTGTCAGATCGGGGGGAATATAGAGTCGCCGCGTTTCCTGCAGGACACCATTTCGCCACCACAGGGCAGCAATTACTACCGCTAGAAATATGATGGCTATGCGCAGTGAGCGTATATGATCAGTTGTGGCAATAAGCCGGTTACGCGCCTGGTTATTACGAAGGGATAATAGCTCTTTCATGGCCGAATCCTCCGGCCCACATCCCAAACCCGGCTTTGCCGAATGAACGGCGACTTTATCAGTTGGCAGTCTTCCAGCCATAGGCGAAGCCGCAACTGGTAAAAACCCAGCGGACGACCACGCTTGAGCTTTTGCAGCACAGTGGCACCAATTACCACCCAACCGATAACGAGTAATAGGCCAATGCCCACACCCATCATCAAATAGCCGAATAGCCCGCAGATAATGATACTGGCAGGCACCAATACTCCCGCACCCGTTGTCACCAGCATCATTAATTCAGAAAGTGAGCAACCCCGAAATATCGACGGCTCAGCGTTCAGGCGTAGCGGCAGTAGCTCATTGCGTTCCATAGGCATGGCCCCGCTCCTAGATAATGCCTACGGCTTCGTTCAGGAAGAACGACACGACGGCCAGTAACGCACCCGCAATCACCGCCGTTAGACCTACCGAACCCCAATCGGGATCATTCGAGCTTCTGGCTTCGTTAAATTTGGACAGTAATATCCAGCCTACCCACAGAAACCCAGCGCCAGAGATCGCCAGCGCGATATAATCAACGGCATCGCCCGTCCATCCCTCCATAAATTGCAGGTAGTTACCATTGGGCGCACCGTTAGATGGATTGACTGGCGTAGGAAGCTGAGCCTGGGCTGCAATCGCTAGCAACCCAAGCCAGAGCAGTTGCCAGCGAGATTTGAAAAATTGACAGGCGCGTTGCCGCTTGCAGCGCGACAGGACAGTTAAGACATTCATTGGCGTTCTCCTATATTGTTAGCCAAATGTGTGTCGTTGTTGCTGTCGCGGTGGCGGAGCCAAAAACGAGGGTTAAAAAGTCGGTGTTTTTCTCAGGTCATTGAAGTAGGAAGCCTAAGACCAGGGTTAGGAATATCGGTCTAACCGACCGAATCAGGAAATCATAGAAATCGATCTTGCGCCTCGACCACGCTTTCCACTGGGTATAAATGACCCAAACTGCCCAAATGTAGAGCACTGAGTAAAAGATCAGTAAAATGGTCAAATTAAAGCTGCTCATGGGTACACCGAGGGTTGCCCCGGTAAAAGCAGCTTCCTGGGAGGCAGATACCGCCATTAGCGGTATTCCCCGGAGATCGAAGGCAGGGATCGCGGTTCACGGCGCTGATTGTTCAAAATATCGCCAACCCCCTCCTGAATACGCTGCAAATCAGCTTTTAGTTGCACGTAATCAACCTGCTGACGGTCTTTCTGGTTGACTGATTGTTCGGCCTCCTCAACGATATTGCTAATAACGGCTAATTCAGAATACAGTCGTTGGAGCACCGTGCGTTCCTGATCGGTTACTGCATAAGTGCTAGTGGCGATGGCGGCTGAGATAATGCCTACAAGTGCTCTATAGCGCATGATCATTCTCCTGTTTGGTGGAGCTATGATCGGAGATAGTTTGAGTTGTAACTACGGAAAAGCTTTCAGGCTAGAAAGAAAGTTAATCTATGAGGTTTACTATTTCAAAGCATATATAAATTTGAAATATCTAGCCGAAAATGTACAAACGAGAGATATGTTGAATTGATAAAACCAGACTGGAATATATTTAAATCCAAATTCTCCGATAATCCTCAATTTCACTTTGAGTGGCTATGTTACTTACTTTTTTGTAAGGAACATGGAAAGAGGACAGGTATTTTTAGATATAAGAACCAATCAGCTATTGAAACAGACCCAATTATCGATGGTGAAGACACACTTGGTTGGCAGGCTAAGTTTTACAGCACAGCATTATCTGATCACAAAGAAGATATTCTCGAAATGCTGAAGAAAGCTAAACGAGATTACCCCAATATCACTAAAATTGTGTTTTATACAAATTCAGAATGGGGGCAATATAAAGGCAAGGAACCTTCTGGAAAAAAGGAAATAGAAAAGGAGTCGACCAAGCTATCAATAGCAATTGAATGGAGATGCGGAAGCTATTTCGAGTCCCCTTTCGTAGCAGATGAAAACAAAAAAATATGCTCTCATTTTTTTGTAGAATCTGACAATGTCTTTGATCTATTAGAGAACCTTGCCTCCCATACTGAAAGACTACTAGAAAAAATATCTGAGAATATAGATTTTTATGGCAAAGCTGTTGAAATCGATAGATCAAGTGAACTCACTAATATTAATTCAAGTGATAACCGAGCTGCGATAATTAGTGGTGAAGGCGGAACAGGAAAGACAGCCCTCATAAAGTATCTTTATAAGAATAGAGATAAAGATTCAGCTTTTTATGTTTTTAAAGCTACTGAGTTCCAATCTAATAAGGTTGAGGAAGTTCTATCTGGCGTCTCCTTAGATGACTTCTTGAGTGCTCATCTAGGAACAGACGAAAAAATAGTAGTAATCGACTCTGCTGAAAATCTTCTGTCGCTAGAAAATACAGATCCTTTCAGGGAGTTTGTTACAGGGCTTCTAGAGAACAGTTGGAAAGTATGGTTGACCACTAGAAACAATTACCTCAATGATCTTGCATTCCAATTTATCGAAGTTTATCAATGTGGATACGAAACTATAAGCTTAACCCCTCTCAACCTAACAGAGCTAAGTGAGCTATCGGATAAATATAGTTTCGACCTTCCAACCGACCAAAAACTAATCAGCCTAATTTCTGTACCTATGTATTTGAAGGAATACCTTAGGCATTACAGTGAGAATAAGTCTTTAGACTATCTTGGGTTCAAGAACTCATTATGGCCAAGAGTTATTACAAAAAACAATCCTGAGCGAGAAAGAATTTTTGTTGATTTTTGTATTCGGCGGACAAATAGTGGTCGCTTCTTTATCCCAATAGGCTCAACGTCATTCAATCAAAGTGTTATTGACAGCTTAATTTCGGATGGAATCTTAGGATATGAATCTCCGCATGGCTATTTTGTTACTCATGACATCTATGAAGAATGGGCTTTAGATAAACGCCTAGAATCTTCTTTTTTAGGATGTGCTACATCATCAGATTTTTTTACCGAAATTGGAAAATCCCTACCAGTAAGGCGATCCTTTAGGAAGTGGCTTTCAGACAAGATGTCTGATGAAAATGAAGAAATAATTTCATTCATAAACGAGTCAATAACGTCTAACTCTATCGAAAAAATATGGCTAGATGAAATCATTATAGCCATATTACTTTCAAGCAACTCTGATTTTTTCTTCAAATCATATAAAGAAAAACTATTAACTGATGATTTTTCCCTACTTAAAAAAGTATGTTTGTTAATACGCATAGGCTGCAAAGAAGTTAATACTGAAATTTTTGAAAGAATTGGCCTGAAGAGCATTAATATCCTTTCCATGGAATATGTCCTGACCAAGCCCAAAGGTGGTGGCTGGACTTCTCTGATTCAATTTATTTGGGAAAATAAAGATACATTTCTAGAAAACGCAATTAATTTTGTACTCCCGGTGTTAAACGATTGGAATAGCACAAGTAGGCACGGTGAAACTACGAGGCTTTCCGGCTTATTATCATTGCAATACTACGAATCAACAATAAAGAACGACACCTACATTAGGGATGATGACTTCACCAAAAATCTCCTTCATACAATCATCTTTAGCGCTGAAGAAATTAAGCAAGAGCTTTCAACAGTCATTGATTTGGTTGTGAGTAACAAGTGGCGCAATCACAATTCTCCTTACAATTCGTTATGCAGTTATATTTTGACAAAAATGGAGTGCAATAATGTTGCTCAAGTACTCCCTGAAAAAGTTATTGATTTAGCCCGACTGTACTGGACTCACGTCCCCCCAGAAAACCCTTATTATTCTCCAGGCCCAGACATTGATCATTATTTTGGTGTAGAGCATGACAGCCAAGGCTATTTTCCTGCCAGCGTATATCAAACACCTATTTATAGTTTGTTAGAGGCAAGTTTATACAAGACCCTAGATTTTATTATCGAGTTTTCAAACTATGCCGCCGAGAAATATGTCAAATCGAAATTGGCAGAGAATGAATACGAAACAGTACCTGTTTGGATTAATGAAGACACATATATCGATCAATATATGTCCAACCGCCTGTGGTGTGTGTACCGAGGAACCCAGGTCAATCCTGACATCCTAGAATCCATGAACATGGCTTTGGAAAAATTCCTTGTCGAGCGAGGTAAAAACACCCCTAACGAAAGACTTGAGAAGGTATTACTAAGCATCTTATCTAGGTCTAATTCAGCAATATTGACATCAATAGTAGTTAGTGTTGTTACAGCACTCCCAGACAAGACCTTTAATGTCGCCAAAGTGCTTTTCCAAACAAAAGAACTATTTCGATATGATACAAACCGTTATGTCCTAGATAGAACGCATAAGTCTCAACTAATTTCTCTAAAAGACAGCTTTGGCATTAACCGAGATAATGAAATCCATGAGAATGAGAGAATAGACACATGCGATGATCCCCACCGAAAGTTTGGCTTAGAACATATCATGCTGCAATATCAGTTATTTCGAAGAGAAGAAATAAGTGAAGAGGAGTCTATAGCTAGATCCGAGGAAATATGGCGAATACTCGATGCTCACTATGCACTACTTCCAGCTAAAGATGAAGAGAGCGATGACGATAAAACGTGGCGACTTTACCTGGCTCGAATGGATCGAAGAAAGATGTCTCCTGAAGCCAAAGAAACTGAGGACGGCTTCTATATTGATTTAAACCCAGAGATTGACGACGAACTTCGGGAATATAGTGAAGCCGCTCTAGAGGAATCAAGTGAACCTTATAAAAACAGTCGGCTGATGGTGTGGGCCAGTGATAGACTGTATGGCCGAGAAAGCTATAAGAAGTATGAAGACTATGAAAAAGACCCATTACTCGCTTTAGAGGAAGCTAAGAACGTTTGGTTAGACATAACAAGCGGAAAAGAGTCGATTTCCGCTGTATTTAGCCGCTCCTTGCCCTCCGATACTGTCACGGTATTGCTCAGAGATTTCATTGATAAACTAGATACTGATTCCTTACAATTTTGCCGAGAAGTTGTCTTGTCCTATGCCAGCCTTTTTACCAAGGAAGGCTATATGTACCAGACGATTGACGGAGTTCTACCAGCCATATCTATACTCCCCGTGCTGCATCAGAACTTTCCCGAAGATAGGTCGGATATTAAAGCTCTACTTATTCTTGCATTGATGCGAAATGACCCCATAGGCATGATGGGTGGAATAAGATTTAACTCAGTAGCTATTAATTCTGTACAAGCTATCTGGCCAGATGATTATGAGGCCGCGCTTTCAATATATATTGGCTATTTGGTATTAGCTAGAATACACCAAACTTTGTTCGAGGAGTTTCGTAAAACAGAGCATGAGAATGGCAACTATAATTTAAATATAAGAAAATTCTGGGACTCCTTCTTCGAGAATACATCAGACATATTTGAAGAGATCGATAATGGTTTAATAACTAACCACATTATCAATGATCTTGATAGTTACGACATAGAAACACTATCTATCGCATTCCAAATAATACCCCTCCCGACTGCTTGCCAAAAAGAAATACCCTTTGCTAAATCTATTATTGATCTAGTTGCTAGAAAGATATTGTCTGATGACAGAGATGATCGAATTGATTATCTAACAAAACATAATTTCCTGAAATGGTATACAAAATACGTTCTACATTTAGCCGTTGATGACGTTTCTGAGTGTTTAACACCATTTACTGACGAATTTTTGGCTAGTGAAGGGATAGCCGATCTACTAAAGGAATTTGTTATTTCTGAGGACCAAACGGGAAGATCAGATAACTTTTGGAAGGTATGGGAATTATTTAAAGACAGTATTATTTCTTCAGCACTTAATAGACCTTCTTACCATTATTCAAATAGAGTTATTGAAGCCTACATGCTTGCATCCACCCATTGGAAAGATGATGCAACAAGCTGGAAAGCCCTTACATCTGAAAGAAAGATATTTTTTGAAGATCTAACAGAGAAAATCGGTGGCAATGAGGCTTATCTGTATAGCTTAGCCAAACTACTCTGTGGATTAGGCAGCTCATACTTAAATTCAGGTATTTTTTGGCTATCAAGCGCCATCAGAGACAATAAAACCTCTCTATCAAGAGATTACCGCGATAATACAATATGGTATTTGGAAAAAGCCTCAAGGAAATATATATTCTTAAATCGGGAGAAAGCGAGGCGAAATACAAAAGTAAATGCCGCGCTATTATGTATTTTGGACTACCTAATAGAAAATGGCTCAGTAGTTGGTTACTTGCTGCGCGAAGACATCACTTGATTGCATATATAGGTGCGCTGCCTGCGACCCTACAAGGTAAAAAGAGAACGAATCTTGTCTCCCAGATCAAATAGTGCTGAGAGTAAAACTGTCTCTTTTCTATTCACGCCTATCTATTTGCAATTACCAAAGCCGCTATTGCAGCAGCACCTAACAACAACAACCCGGTATTAGATTTTTTCTCGGTTTCTACAGCTATACCGTTCTTTATCGCATTATCGAAGGTTTGCTCAATACTGGCCGTCACTTCTGCCATAGGCACATTGTAGCGCCTCGACAACTCAAAGAGCTGCTCCATGCTGAGAGAATAATCGCCTTTTTCCAACCTAGATAAACTGGACGGCCCTAAGCTCAACCCCTCCACTGCTTCACCCTGATTCAAGCCAGCAGCTTTACGGTAGTGAGCCAACACAGCCCCAACCACCTGATCAAATACAATTCCAGATTGCATATTGACAACACCATAGAGTTAGTGATTTACTCATATTTGCTATTTTAGCAATTTTAATATTCTATCAATTATGGGGAATTGTAATGTTACAGGTAGTTATTGTCTATATGGGGCTGTACAAGCACTGGGCACTTATGTCCGATAGAACGAGGGATGGCAAACCAATGCTAATATCCAACACTTGGCGAAATGGTACCGTTAAGGAAGAGTCATGGGATCAAGTCGTCGGGAATAGGAAATTTGAAGTTCACAGCATTGAGATAAGCACAGCACCGAGCTTAATACTTGCCAAAGCAAGAAGTTGTATTAACCGGGTGAAATACGACCTTCTTCAATACAACTGTGAACACTTCGTGCGCGAGCTTATTACGGGCATTGCTAAAAGCACACAAGTAAAACAGGCTCTAGCTCTAGGAGGCCTTGCTATCGGAGGGCTATATTTGGCATCGAGAAACCGCTAGAAGTACTTCTTCAGTCTCTCAAAGCTAATCCGCACCGCTAGCCCAAGTAGCATCGCGAACGGTAAAAGGATGATGATCGGATCAATGCTAAACGGCAAGCTGATGTAGATCACGCAAGCTCCCACAAATGCGGGAACGACGGATCGCTTAGCGAGATTAAAGACATTGCTGCTTTCTCGCCCTCCGCCCCAGCGCCGGAGGTCTCGCTCAACCAGTCCATCAACGGCACCGATCAGGCCAGCCAACAGAAAGACCGGCAATGAAAACACAATCAATGTCAGACGAATCACAAAGGTTTGCGCAACGGTACTTGCGGCCTCAAGGTAAGGTTTAACTTTTTGATAATACTTGCTGCCCCATTCGCCGACGGCGCTTATGGTGCTATTTGATTTCGGATTGAAGCTAGGTGAATGTGCTTTGAATTCTGTTTGCTGCTTAATCCACGTTACTACGATTTTGGCATTTTCTGCCACTAAATACTTAGTGTTGAGCGAGTGTTCGTAGAGTTGGGTATTGAGGTAGTCTTGGTCGCTATTTAATACCACTTTCGCATGATCGGCACCTTGTTCTGGCCAAAACCAGATCATACCCATCCATTCAATGATGATGGAAATAAGAAGGCCCAGCACCAGCCAGACGACCAATGCCACGGTACTGGATATAGTCTTACCGATCAGGCCAGGTTCTTTGCGCGGTGGTGGTCGATACTCTGAAGACTTAGCCATACGACTCAACGTCCATGATAACTACCCCAGTCCGTAACTGAGGTATAACCTTGTCGCATTAGGCGGAGCATTTCACCCAGGTCATCGGGTAGCTCTTCGTCATCGATTTTTGAAGGCATGGGAATACGGGTTTTCCATAACTCGCTACCTTTGAGCAGTACAAAAGCCTGCCCTTTGGGTAGGGCCACAATATCCGCAGGTGAGATCATAGGAACACGGCTGATACTCACCCGATCCTGGTTATTAGAAGTAAAACTCACTCCACCTTCTCGGTCGCTGTTATCCGTCACACCGGAAACTGCCATGATTTCACTAACACTGACCTCCGGTAGCTGCTTAGTGAACATCTCGCAGGTGGCGATTTCTTTAACCCCCATAATCATTACCGTACCGATGTTGCCAGCAAGCTGTCCGGCTTTCGCTTCGCTGCCCAGCTCGGCGATGGGGTCACTCCAAGTTTGGGTATAGAGGTTCAGCTCATACCCCGCACCACCGGATTTATTAATCAGCGTTTTAAATTGCGGCCCGATTAAATCGGAGAATTCATCCCCGTGGATCACAATATTTGGCGGTTTACGATTCTGCTGTGCTGGGTTGTCGCCAATACCGTGTTTATAGATATGCCCCGCCAGGCTGGTAAGATCGCTAAACATTGACTCACCCACAGCGCTCGCCACTTCAGGATCGGTCAGTGCATCCAAGCCAACATACACAATGGCTTGTTCGCGGATGGCGTGCGCCCATTCCAATACGGGGCGCTGGTCTTGCTCATCGGATAAGTCTGGAGCCAGTATCGCGGCGATATTGCCCGTGGTGAGCTTTTCCAGAAAAGGCTTAACCGCTACGGTAATTTTCTGAAAATACTCCCGGTCATAGCGAAACGCAGAAATCAGACCTTCCAAAACCTGATCAAATTCCACCTGAGTTTTTAGATAACGCACCAGCGCAATGGCATCAGGGTCTTTACCTTGCTCGACCCGTGGTAAGGATTTGACGTTAATGGCGTTTCGGATTTCGGCCAATTCCTCCTGCCATTGTTCATTACCGTGTTGGCTTAACCAGTAGTGACCATAACGGATCAACAGAGGGTCAATATCGGTGATATAGCGGCGAATCTTCAGAAAATCGGGGCGCTCATCCAAAGCGACCAAGGCTACTGCGATCACATTCACAAACTGCCAGGCGAATTCTTTAAAAGCACTTGCATCGCCCTCCCCCGGTAATTGGCTGGCAATACGGGTCGCCACTTCAGTTATTCTCGAAAACGAGCCGATGGCGTTGTAGCGGGCGCTCAATTCCGGGTAGCCCAAATGGAAGATTAATAATGGTCGCTGCGCTTTTCGCGTTTCCACATGGATACGCTTCAGTAAATCCGCATCACCTTTGGGGTCGAGTACGATAACGCAATTGTCTTTACGGTGAATATCCTGGGTAATCAGCAGTTCCGCCAGCCGGGTTTTGCCGTGGCGGGTTCGAGCAATTACCACCATATGCCCTACTCGATCCGAGAGCGGCATGGTGGCATTGCTTTCTCCGCCAATACCTACACCATGAATCACTGCATCTCCGCCACTGGCAGGCGGTGGCCGGACGGGGTTCAGCGGCGAGTCTGTTGCAGTCCATCGCGCCAATTGTCGCAGAACGGGCGCACGCTCCCATTCAATTTCCTTGCGCCTCACCCACTGCTTAAACGCACTGGGTTGCAGGTAGTGCTCCGCCCGGCGGTCACGAGCGGCATACAGTCGCTCGGTGTGAGTCTGCGTCCAGCGAAAGCCACGCCCCAGAAACAGCACCGAGCGGCTGACTGGCACCTGTGACGATGCCATTACATAGCGCGGACTACGGCGTAAATGCCGCTGATAGCTCAATACCCGCCAAGCCTGGCGACCTCGCCAAATCCCCAGCACACCCAGACAGACTGCACTGACTACCGCCACACTGGGCGGCATCATTAGGAACTGTGGTGCCTTGAGTACAACACCCGCTGAACACAGCGATACCAGACAAGATGACAGCTCCACAGGCGGGCGCAATAAGACTTCCACCTCATAGCGGTCGCTCATTGTTCCCAGCCATGCTTCGAGATCAATACCGGGTAGTGCGTTAAATTCAGCGGTTTGGCAAAGCTCTCCGCAGAAGCGGGGATCAGGCGCAGCCCTTTGGCAATGGCCTGCATATCTTTAATATCTTTCAATGTATCGGCCTGCACCAGCAATCCCACTGCGTTGAGCTTAATGAGCTGGTCGCGTTTTGCCGCCAGCCATGCTTTTGAGTGCTCATCAGAGCCCATCAGAAACAGGGGTTGCTGCAAATACCGCAAAGGCTTCACCGTGACCTCGACTTTTCCGGGCGACATCGATGGTGTACGAATGGGTAGCTGAAAAGGCATTTTGCCCGTGGGAGACTTAGCTTCCGTAGACTTGGGCGAGGCACGCACCGGTAAATACGGCGCAATAGGCAGGGTATCGCCCGAATCATAGATAACTGTCAGAGGGCCACCGGCCTGTACCATTTGAGCCCACAACAAACACATAGCCAGCATCAGGCGTCTCATTCAGAACGACCTCCGCCAGTGCTGTTTTACCCGTTGCCGATAGCGTTCAGCGCTGGTCAACGACTCATCGTCTTCACCTGGATCGTGGTAGCGTCCCACTGCTTGCCACCAATCGCCGCTTAGTTCGTATTGCTCACGGAGAATCGCTGCACCCGCCTTCAGGTTCAGCATGGGAACCAGCGCATCATCGACACGGCTAAAACGCTGTTGGTGCCAGCGCCAGTTCACTTGGGTTAGTCCTAAATCAACCAATTGATTGCGGTTTATCGCTTCTGCTGCCAAGGCAATGGCTTCGTCCTGTGACTCACAAAAAATGCTCCGGCCTTCAACATTCAACGTCCACGGCCAGGGCAACAGCACACCGTTATAAGATCGCCCGCTTTCCGCTAAAGCCACGGCATACAATATATCGGCTGGGACGTTGGCAGCCTTGGCAACCACCATATACGCTACAGGCAACTCATCCAGAGCCGTCGCGGTAATGGATTGCATGAGGGTCGCGCCCACCACTAACTGCCGAATCGCACATTTACTCATAGCCCCAAATCCTCTGCCAGTAACTGAAAAAACTGGCCATTTCGTTTCAGGTAAATCGGAATGTCAGCACTGATATTGTTTGAAGAGCGGCTTTTCAAGCGCTGCCATAAACCTTCATCACGATTCAGGGTTAGTGCGTTATCGCCAAGCTGCTTTGCATGAATCTGGTGAGCCTGAGCCCAAGCCCGAACTGCGTCATCGTCGGATGCGTTGCGAACATACACGTCGATGCTGGCATTTCGGGTACCTGAGACCAGGCTCATTAACCGGGGAATCATGGAGGAACACTGATCGCAACGCGCTGGCACAAACACCATTACGCGATCACCATTTTGAAATTGTTTTTTCGCCAACCAGCGTGCTTCTTTGGCTGATTCCTTTTGCTGTTGGTGCAGTCGATATGGTGCGATCAAACGCTGATCGATAGTATCCACATTCGGATACAAACGCTGAAAGGCAACGCGATAAACTTGCTGAAAACGCAGGGTACGTTCGGTCAGTTCAAATTCCTGGCGGGCATATAACTCGGCATAACGTCGTTGCTGCGCCGGTGTTTGTGCGAACATACCCAGCGCCAGCAAGGGGTCAATCGTTGGACTCCAATGACCCAACGGCCCACGCATTAATTCCTGGTAGCGCTGATACTCTTTCACACCGAGTGACCAATATTGTGCGATAGTTTTTGTGTCGGGAGTTTGCACGGCAGGCGTATGAGCAACTTGGGTTTGCGATTTATCAACGGCGCTCATTGGTTCAGCCGCTATAGCTATACCGGATATGGAAACTAGGAGTAAGATCGTCGAGATAGTTTTCATGGTTGAACCTGCTGCAACCAAAGATGGCAATGCTCATCCACCAAGCGACTGGCTTCGATGGGTGGCAGCGAATCACTGTTCAACGGGGGAATACTCAGATATGCACCGACGATTAGGTGATTCATATTGCCATTGGCAAAGGCATCGGGGTTAGCCCGAAAAGCATGAACCAAAACTTGATCCAAAGTGAAATCCGTCATGTCGAATAGCAGGACAATATCGCTTAACGTATCCCCAGGCTTGACCGGCCCATAACCAAACACAGTCATAGGCAAAGGGGCTTTCTGTGTTATATCTGGCTCGGGTTCAATAGATTCAAACCAAATGGCTTGTGCTTTCTCCCTATCTGTCTCGCCCACATAATTCTGAAGCCCTGGTTTTAAGCGATAATGCACCGTGCGCAGTACCGGGTTAATGACCACCTCAAAACTGTCACCGCCCAGAACATTCAGAACATCAGTCAGCGTCATCGGGTCAATTGTTCGATGTGGCTCTGGTAATGGTCGAGTGAGCAGCACATAAAAATCTAACTGCGTTGTCTCGTCACCTTCATCATCGAGTTGGTAGCCATAGGGCTTTAGCAAATATTCTAGTGCCGTACCCACTGTTTTGATCTGATCGGGAATCGTTGTTCTCACAACGGTCTGCATCACATCCATTTGTTCTGAGGTTGCCCCAACTCGATGTAATACATAGCGGCTTTCTTTAACGGCGCCCTGTGACACTACATCTGCTGTGTTCATCGCCTGTAGCGATGGTGCAAGAAGCACAAGACTGAGCACAGAGGCTGGAATAACGCTGGCTGCTGACATAAACCACTCCAATCATTTCATAAGACGATGGATAAGGTACGAGCCTGAGAAAGTGATTTGGAGCGAAAACCTTTCAGAGAGAAAAGAAAGAAAAATGCTGAATGGTAAAAATGAAAAAGGCCTGACTAATGTCAGACCTTTTCCGGGGGGTTACTGGGCAACAACCAGAAGATCGTAAGGTTCGAGACTTAACGCCGATACTCGCTCAGAGTGTTTCAGTACCACGAGGGTTTCCCATCGTTCACTGGTGACTCCAATCATTGATGTCTCTGATAACTGATTTTGCAGCTTTTTCAATTGCGCTCGGAGGCTGTAGCTTTCCGAGATCGTTCCCTCAGCATGGATACTGAGTACCGGATCTTTGCGACGAATGTCGATATAGCCAGCATCGACGAACTCGGTTTCAACTAACTTACTTAAAACCTGGCTCACGACTGGCAAGTCGGCATCATCTTTCAGCTTTACCTCTCCACGCATTTCCAAGTATTCCATCATCTTTCTCCTAACAGTGAGTAAAGAAGAGAAAGATGACCCCACGGGACATCATCTCTCCCGTAGGGGTGGTACAACCAGCAACCGAAGTCGGTAGCTATACCTTGGCGGTGGCAGAAACTCTGCCGGGTACTATTGAGACTGCAATAGCCACAGGGTTTTCACTGTTGAGAATTCAGCGTCAAGGAGGAACGCAGGCGTTAGCCGAGTAGTCCTTTATGCCTGTATCACTCTCAGCCTTTCCAGCGGGGTTGCAGTCGCGCTGCAACCCCTGCTCCCGGCGAGGGTGGGAAGGCCGTGCGGCCTGGGCAAAGCCCAATGAGCACACCCATAGTTTCAGCGTTATCGACCGAGATAGACCGCTGTGACTTGCTCGCGGCCATGCCCTAATTCTTGTGTGATGGCTAAGCGAGCCACCGCGTCATCTAACTTGTTATCCTCAGATAACTCATCCCGTGTCGGGCCACCACAAGCTGGAGCCAACCACCCCGTGAGTTCGTGATACCGCTCTTGTGCGTAGCGATGGCGCAGGCCATGCATTTTGTGCAAACCGACTTTATTCGTTTCGGCTTCGTAGATGCGCATTTGATCGACATACATCAAATGACTGGGAATCAACGAGCCACGACCAGCCAACAATCGCGCACGATTTAGTACGTCGCGCTGCTCTTCGTTGCGTATGGGAATGGTTCGCTCACGACCACCTTTACACCAGGTCGCTTTCAAACGGATGTGATTTCCTTGGTCGGCGTATTCGGGGATGAACTTGATGGCCTCTTCACGGCGAAGCCCGAAGGCCTTTTGCAGTTCCAAGCTCATGCGTACATGATCGCTGGTGATCTTGTTCAGTAACTCTCGATCCAGATCACGAGCCTTGGATACGTTGGTGACAAACACGCGAGACTCAACACCATAGTGGGCATTGTCTTTGGCGATGATATTAGGCTTGCCGACTTTCTCAGCCCACCAGCGTAGTGCTGATAACCGATTCTTAATCGTGCCTTCGGCTAAACCTTCATTGAGATAACGCGCAATAAGTGCATCGACGTGCTTGGGTTTTAGGGAATTAGCATTCATTCGCCGATACCCCAGTTCAAACAGATGATTCGCCATCGTTTGTAACAGTTGATGGCGGTTGCCCTGGGTATTATGGCTGCCGTCTTTATTATGCTCACACAGATTCTTGAGCTGATAATTCAGATCCCTCACGACAATGTCCTCGCTGTTATCAATACTGGCGAGAATTATTGCTTGAGGCTTGTCACTAAATCGGCAATCAACCTTTCACACAAAAAAGTAAATTAGCCAATCCATCGTTTTTCACGATGCCTTTTTTCTTGAGAGTCCGTCAGTGCTAAGGCCGGGCTTGATGTGTTTTCTTAGTGATAGTCTGTCGTTCAAACTGACCGTTAAAACAGACAGGCAACCGTTCTGAACGATGACTGAGATTCTGGTAACGGACAAGCAACTGTTCAAAACGGAGAGCAACAAGGCTAAAACGGACAGCTCACTGTTCAGAACGGCTCGCATCACTGCAAAAACAAACGGTGTAATCGCATTTGGTCAGTGTTTATGACTGTCCATTAGCTGCGACTAATGGAGAGGCAACACAAATAGCGAGTTGCCGAACGTCATGGGACACCACTCCCTCAAAGCCCGTAACGGTTATTACCAACAGCACCAGTCTCCAGTGGGATACAGTACCGTTTAGTCTTAACGCATCCGGTTTACTACGTTTTATGCCAGTGATTTTCTCCTCTATTGGGTTAATGAAGCCCATCGACTGCATGGGCGCTGAGGTTGGCTCTAGCCGAGCCGGGGCGCTATTGAGTGTGCAATAGCCACACGTTGTTAGGGCGAAGTATTCCCAAATCCTCGGAAAAATACCCCTATAATTGTTTCATCATGTCGGAAAAGTTTATCTACCCCAGATATACCGTGGCTTCGCGCCCCTCGTCACTACAGAGAAATGTAGTGACGAGGGCACTCCCGCTAGTAAAACTTCAGCCGTAAACTGACATCGAATAACATCGGGGTAACCTACTTTACCTAAGCTAGTCCTTGAGCAATGCTCTTCCGTAGCATTGAAACACCCGTATAGTAATCGTGCTCGGAAAATGCGACCTTATCCAGTATAAAAGTATCTACACCTGCTCTTGCTAACGCGCCTACATTGGACGCTGTAATACCACCTTTAGCTTGCACGCGAAACCTATCGTTAGTTTTATTACGGATACTGTCTACATTCGCGATATCAATGAGTACATCCGACATCAACTCTTTATCACCTAACAGAAAAAGTAGCTGATCAATTGAATCCAGATAGTGGCTATATTCGGACAGAATAAAGGGATAAGGAAGCGCTAATCCGGCATTACAATCAGCATCTTTAATCTGAATTAGCGACTGATCGATACTGGCTACGGTTTCTGGGCATATCGTTATACTTGTAGCACCGGCCTTCACATAGGACTCAATCAACTCTGATGATGTCTCTCCGATTAAGTGTATATCAATCGGACATTTAACTCCGTGGTCTCGCAATGCCCTAGAGATTTTGCAGCCTATAGATCGAGAATCAATACAATTACTTTCTATGTGAATAACATCGACTCCCGCCATGAGGACTTGATCGACCTCATCCGCAATTCTCAGGATGTCATTTTCTAAAATAGACGTAGCTATTAGATAGCGTTTCATAGTGGCTCTACATCAATGCGAAAAATAAAAAATAATGCTTACCTCCCATGACACACACCCACTAGCCGATAAGGTTCATAATGTAGCTATGTAGGAGGTAACCGATACCAAGCAAACCGAGCCCTGTGATATAAGGCACCCAAAAACCCCAACCGAATTTCTCTGCAAAAAAGAAAGGCATAAAGAACAGGTAGGACACAGGTACCCCCACCATCACGCTCTTGGCCAGGGTGATGGACGTGTCAGCGCTTCGATGCTCTAGGTAGGAAAACAGCAGTGCCAGGATAGAAACCATGGGAAGGGCGATAATAAAGCCTGCCAACTCAGGTTTCTTTCCAGATAACCAAGAGGTAAACGCAATAATGAGTGCGGCGGCAAAGACCTTGATTATCGCCTCCATAACTACTCCTTATTCACACCGGAAAACTTGCCCGTATCGTTAACGTCGTACAGTTCACCCGCAGCGGAGATCAGCATGTAAGTGGTGTCACTCTCCTGCGGGTTATAGGCCTTGACGACAAAGTAGCCGCGACCGCGTTCAACGATTTCGATATTGCTTGCATCAAGCTTTGCCCAGGTCGGTTTCAGTTTGCCGATAGCCAGACCATGCTCCACCGACGACAGCTGCCCGAGGGCTCGCTGGGCAATCTCGACAACCTGATCTTCACTCACTTGTTTGTGACCCCCGCCGTGGGCCATCCCCAGGGAAGAGGCTGACATCAAAAATAGAATCAGTACGGTTTTGTATAGCTTCATTGAATTTCTCCTGTTGACGTATCATTCAGTGGCTGTGATAAGAGTTACCGTCGTGACTGTGTTGGGTCTTATCCCGAGCTGGATTGATATCAATAGCTGTGTTGGTATCAGTAGTTGCACTGGCAGTCGGCACATTCGGTTTCTTACCTGTTCCCGTGTCCAACAAATTTTTTAGTGCTGCCGGACGATTCGGATAATCCAACTCCGCCATATCCTCATGTACATGGGAGTGATCGTCCTTGTTGAGCGGGAAATCATCCGGGTATTTGCTGTGCATATAACCATGCAGTTGGAACATCAGCAGGAACAGGCCGGTCGCCATCAGGCCAACATTAGACGCTGCGGAAAACCGGGTGAAACTCTTGCGCGTGCGCCAGGCAGATAGGACGACCAGCATGATGGCCAGTGCGGCGATCTGGCCCAGCTCGACACCAACATTGAAGGCCAGGATCTTGCCAACCAGCCCTTCCGCACCCAGTGGCAACTGCTGCAGGCGAGTTGACAAACCAAAGCCGTGAATCAATCCGAAACCGAACACCATCCAGAGCAAGCTGGGCGGTTGGGTTTTCAGGTAGCGCTTGAAACCATCCAGATTATCGAAGGCCTTGTAACACACCGTCAGTGCAATCACGGCATCGATCAAAAAGTAATTGATCTTAATACCTGCCAGGGTTGCAAACACCAGCGTGATCGAATGACCAATGGTGAAGGCGGTGATGAACTTGACGATCTCGGTGAACCGGGTCAGAAAGAACATCACCCCGAACAGAAACAGCAGGTGGTCATAGCCGGTGATCATATGGATAGCACCGAGTTCTACAAACTCGAAGTAACTGGCGTTCAGCGCTCTGGCTTGATCTTCCGCCGACATGCCGTGCCCGAAGGCCAGGGTGCTGGCCAGAACGGCAACGGCGACTAATAACAACTTGTACATAAGGCGTTTAATCCTCCAATTATTGAGTAACGGGGGTTTCAGGTTGAGAAATGATTTTTGCGGGGCGCTGCAACATGCGGTACAGCGCAGGCAAGACAAACAGGGTTAACAGGGTTGACGAGATCACACCGCCGATGACTACCGTGGCCAGTGGGCGCTGCACTTCAGAACCAATCCCGGTGTTCAAGGCCATCGGTACAAAGCCCAGTGAAGCCACTAGAGCCGTGGTAATCACCGGGCGCAGGCGGGTCAACGCACCGCTGACAATGGCCTCGTCGATACCCATACCATCCTTAATCAACTCACGGATAAAGGACACCATCACCAGCCCGTTGAGAATGGCGATACCCGACAGCGCGATAAAGCCAACCGCCGCCGAGATAGAGAACGGAATATCCCTCAAGGCCAGCGCCAATACACCACCGGTCAGCGCCAGCGGAATACCGGTGAAGATCACCATGGCATCCTTGAAAGAGCGCAGCGCCAGCAGCAACAGGCCGACGATCATCACCAGCGTGACGGGCACCACCACCATCAGGCGGTTGGAGGCTGATTGCAGGCTCTGGTAGGTGCCGCCGTACTCCACCCAGTAACCGGCCGGGATATCCACACGACTCTTCACGGCTGCCTGCACATCCTCCACAAAAGAACCCAGATCACGGCCCCGGACATTGGCGGTGACCACCACACGGCGCTTGCCGTTTTCGCGGTTGACCTGGTTGAGGCCGTCCACGTAGTCAAAGTCGACCAGTTCATTCAGGGGCACATAGCGTTCGCCGCTAACTTGTATCGGTAGCGAGCCGAGGCTGTCGAGGTCACTGCGACGTTGCTCGGGCAATCTGACGGTAATGTCAAAACTGCGATCACCTTCGTAGAACAGGCTCGACACCTGGCCGCCGATAGCAACTGCCAGCTGATCCTGCAAAGAGCGCAGAGTGACTTTGTAGTGCGCCATCTCATCACTGCGCGGCACTATCGTCAGAAATGGCAGACCCTTGGTCTGCTCCACCTGGATATCCACGATGCCTTCGACAGCACCAATGGCCTCTTCGATTGCGCCGCCCACTTCCGCCAGCTTGTCGAGGTCATCGCCAAATACCTTGATCGCCAGCTCTGCACGGACACCTGACAGCAGCTCGTTAAAACGCATCTGGATCGGTTGCAGGAACTCGTAACGGTTACCGGGTATATCGCTGACCAGCGTATCAAGCTCCTTGACGATATCCGCCTTCGGCTTGCCGGAGTCGGGCCATTCGGAGCGGGGCTTGAGGATGATAAAATTATCCGCCACGCTGGGTGGCACGGCATCGGTAGCCACATCAGCGGTACCCATCTTGGCGAATACCCGCTCGACTTCCGGCAACTCCTTGATCCGCTCTTCCAGCACACGCTGAAACTCGATTGACTGCGACAGCGAGGTGCCGGGAATCCGCAGCGCGTGCATGGCAATATCGCCCTCGTCAAGATTGGGCACAAACTCACTGCCCAGGCGGGTCGCACCCCAGCCCGAGATAAGCACCAACACTGCTGCAAGGGAAACCACAAGCCAGCGGGCCTTGATGGCTTTCACCAACAAACTTTCATACCCGTTTTGAAGAGCGTGGAAGGTTTTGTTTTCCTTCTCCTCCACCGGTTCCTTGAACAGGAAGGCGATGGCCGCTGGCACAAAGGTAATTGACAGCAGCATGGCTGCACTCAGTGCAATCACTACGGTCAGCGCCATCGGATGGAACATCTTGCCTTCTACGCCGGTCAGCGAGAAGATAGGCAGGTACACAGCGGTGATAATAAACACACCGAACAGCGCTGGTCTGATCACTTCCTTAGTGGCGCTATAAACAACTTCGAGCCGCTCAGCCAAAGACATAGATCGGCCGCTTCTAGCCTCTATACCCAGACGCCGCAGACAGTTTTCAACAATGATAATAGCGCCATCGACCAGTAGACCAAAGTCCAACGCCCCTAAGCTCATCAGGTTAGCACTGACCTTTGTCTGCACCATACCAGTGATAGTCATCAACATGGCGATGGGAATAACCGCCGCAGTCAGCAGTGCCGCGCGCACGTTGCCCAGCAGGAAGAACAGGATCACAATAACCAGCAGCGCACCTTCCAGCAGGTTGGTCTGCACGGTTTTCAGGGTCTTGTCCACCAGCTTGGTGCGGTCGTAAACCGCTGTCGCCACAATGCCTTCCGGCAGACTGGCATTAACGGCCTGCAGTTTTTCCGCCACGCCTTTGGCAACGGTGCGACTGTTTTCACCCACCAGCATAAAGACGGTGCTCATCACCACCTCGCGACCGTTCTGGGTGGCGGCACCCGAGCGCAGCTCCTTGCCTTCCTGAACATCGGCCAGGTCTTTCACCCGTACCGGCACCGTATCAAATGTACGCACCAGGATATTGCCGATCGCCTCCAAACTACCAGCCTGCCCCGGTACCCGCAGCAACAGCTGAGCGCCTTTTTTCTCGACAAAACCAACACCACGGTTTTCATTGTTCTCGGCAATCGCCGCGATCAATTCCTGTTGGGTAACCTGATAAAACAGCAGTTTTTCCGGCTTGATGGCCACCTGGATTTCACGCTTAAAGCCACCGATTGGGTTGACTTCGACCACACCGGGTACTCGCAACAGCTGTGGACGGATAATCCAGTCGTGAGCGGTCCGCAAATCGGTAGGCGTGATCAATGAACCGTCTTCCCTGGTTGCACCGGGTTCGGCATCGACGGTGAACATAAAGATCTCACCCAACCCCGTAGCAATCGGCCCCAACTCCGGGTCCATTGAACTAGGCAGCTTAGCCTTGGCCGTCGATAGCCGTTCATTGACTAACTGGCGGGCAAAATAAATATCGGTATCGTCACTAAAAATGATCGTTACCTGGGACAGGCCATAGCGGGACACCGAGCGCGTGTATTCAAGATTCGGTAATCCGGCCATCGCGGTTTCAATCGGGAAGGTGACCCGTTGCTCGACTTCAAGCGGGGTATAACCGGACGCTTCGGTGTTGATCACCACTTGGACATTGGTGATATCCGGCACCGCATCAATCGGCAGGCGGGTAAAATTCCATGCCCCCAATGCGCACAGGAAAAGCACCGCGACCATTATCAGCGTGCGGCCATTCAGCGATGACCGCAGTATCATGTCTAACATAAGAACCTCTTAGTGATCGTGGGACGCGCCGGACTTATCGATGTCGGCTTTGATGACATAGCTGTTGCTGGTCACGTACTCGGTACCAGGCTCAAGCCCGCCCAGCACTTCGGCCCATTCACCGGCCTGCGCACCGAGTTCCAGCATGCGAACTTCATAGGTTTCACCCACTTTGGCGTAAACCACCTGAAAATCGCGGAAGGCCTGGATGCCATCGCGTTTGACCGAAAGCGAAACATCGTAACGGGCAACCGTAATACGGCCGTGAACAAAAGCGCCTGGGCTGAATACACCCGCAGCGTTATCAATCGCTATCCGTACCGGAAAGCCCTGCCCTTCGATGATTTCTGCCCCGATGTAGCTAATGACACCTTCAGCCGGTTGCTCAACGCCGTCGACTTCCAGCACCACCGGGCTACCCATCCGTACTTTCGAGCGGTCCTGTGGAAATACATAAATTTCGGCAACTAATTCTCGATTGTTGATCAGGCGCAGCAAGGTCTGCCCGTCAGTTTGCTCTCCGGCGCTGACATAACGGCCGGATACCACGCCGTCAATCGGTGCTTTAATGGTGTAGGCATTCAAGCCCTGGTTGCTTTCAATGGTTACCAGTGAATCGCCTTTCTTCACCTGGCTACCCAGCTTGACATGCACTTTCTTAACAACACCGGCAAAGCGCGCCACAATGTCGCGTGTGTTTTCAACCGGATTGATCAACTCACCATAAGCGGTGATTGTCTGGTGAATGGTGCCCGGACCGGCTTTCGCCGTTTCGATACCGTTAGCTGCGGCGATGTCATCCTTAATATCCACCCGGCCCTCAAAATTGTCATAGGCCCAGCGATAGGTTTTGCCCTGGTATTCGGCATTCAGTGCCACTGCAAAGGAATGGGGCTCGTAGATCGCCATGTCACCGCGCTGGTAGTCTTCCTGGCGGTAAAAGCCGATCTTGTCCTGCACGTCACCCAGGCGGTCGAGCACGACCCGAACCTTGACCTCATCGGGACTGAGGGGCTGGCCGTTCAGGGTGGCCCAGACCCGGAATTCCGGCGGCACGCCATCTTCAAAAATGGCCAGCTCAATGGCAAAGCCGTCCTGTCTCAGCATGCGGCCATTGTTCGGCCCCTTTTCCACTTCTTCATAAGCCGCCGCCTCTTGGTTTTCGACGGCATAGGCTGGCGCTGACATCACAGTGCCTGTCACAATCAGAGACAGGGCCATGGCAACACCGGGTTGAATTAATCGTTTCATTAAAATTTCTCCTCAGACTCAGATGGCCACACCGGCCAGGCGCTCGATTTCGACACGGTTCAGGTGGGCCTTGAATTGCAGGTCAAGCAAGGCAGCCTGGGCTGCAAGAAGTTCCCGCTGGGCCGAGCTCCATTCTTCAAAGCTGTACTTGCCCAGTTTGTAGGCCTTCTCCGCCTCCTTTAGCGCACGCTCAATGCGCGGAATAATGTCCTGCTTAAGCGCCGCTTCAGAACCCTGATAACGCTCGAAGGAACGCACATAGTTGGCCAGTTGGGCCTCCATGCGGATACGCATTGCCTCGGCGTTAGCCCGAGAGACGGCCTGCTGGGCCGACAAAGCACTCACCTTGCCTTTGTTCCTGTCGCGACTGCCCAATGGAACGCTAAAACCTGCCACCACGCCGTAGTCATTAGTGGCCTCATAACGGCGCACCCCCGCGTTGACGCGCCACAGTGCCTTAGCTTCAGTCTTCGCAATATCAATTTTCGATTGGGCCAGTCGTTCCTCACTCAAGAACAGCTGGATATTGGGGTTCTGCGCCAAGCGCTCACGAATGGCAAACAAGTTCACAGGCTGATCCGGCACATCCAAACTGCCCTGAACAGTGGCGAAGTCCGGCTGGAACTCGCCCCATTGGGCAGCCAGATTCTGGATGGCGGAGTCGATCTCATAGCCGACGTCATTGAGTACCAGTTTTTTCTCTGACAGGTTAGCTTGTGCGCGATATAAATCTGCATGCGGAGCCGCGCCAGCCTTCACCCGCTTGGCTACTTCGCTTTGCACACGTTCAAGCTGGGTAATCGCGTCAAGCTCCAGCTGTTTCTTTTTCTGGAAGAACAACGCGGCCAGATAGTAGCGGGCTGTTTCCGCCGCGATGTCCAGGCGTTTGACTTCCTGTTGCGCGATAAAGGTATTTTTTTGACTGCGAGCAGCGAGGGTCCGTTTGTCCAGCAACTCCCCCTCTAGCAGCCAGCTCAAGCTCAAGGTGGACTGGGCATTGTCGATGCCATTGAAATCACCAGAACCAAAAGCATCTTCGACAACGAAACTCAATTCCGGTCGCTCCCCGATGCCCGCCTGCTGGATATAACCATCAGCGCTTTTCAGCAGCTCGCGATAACCGGGTAACTCCGGGTGTTGCAGCAGCGTTTTCGTGAGTGCGTCCTGCATCGTGATAGACGCCATGCGCTCGGTTTGTGCCTGCGCAGATACCGGGAGCCAAACTATCAACGCACAGAGCATCGTACTGATTGATATCCTACCCCCTACATAAAACCGACCCGCAATCGGTTTCTTAGGCGAAAAAAAAGGTACTTTGAGTACCGGCAGCACCACTCGATAAAACCGACTAACAATCGGTTTTAAAAATGGCAGAACAGGTGGTTTCTTCATAAGGTATTCCTAGTGAGTAAACAGAGTCTCGATGACGTGGTGAACACTATCCACGCTGAGCAAACACAACAAGGCAATGACACTGAGCAGCGCCATCATCAACACTAACGGTACGCTGCGGGCCGGTTGAGGCAGCATCAGGTACGCTACCCGCGCCTTAACCTCACTGTCACCAAAGGCGCACTTCAGAGAGGCCATATCCCCGGTCGCGCCGTAGGCCCGCATCAGTTTGGTAACTTTCAGTAATGTCATAGCCAAATCGGCCCGGTTCGTCCCCTGAGACACCGCACATTCATCGGCACACTGCTCCATACACAATGACATCGCCTGGCGCATCGGCTGAGCAACACGCGAGGGAAAGAATGAAGATAGAAAGCTGAATACAAGCTTTTTCAGGGAATCACGGCGATTAACATGGGCCTGCTCATGCTGCTGCACAATCTGGAGTTCGTTCTTCTCCAGCTGATCAATCAAGCCGGTGCTGATAAATACCTCAGGCACCAGAAAACCCGCCGAAAATGCCTGTGGCACCTGGCTCTCCAGTAATTGCTCGTCATTCAGCGCCAGCTTCAGCAAGCCATAAGCCCTAAGGTGAGTGACTGTACTGCGATAGGTCTTGACCGCAACGGCAACAAATATTAGTAACAACAACAGGGAGGGATAAGCATGCCAGCTATAAAAATTAAACGCGTTGACGTGATGCCAGTGCATCAACTGCCCGACCCAGGACACATCAACCGAGAGTGACAAAAGGAAGAAGACGGATACCCCCAAGGCAAGTAGCCAAGGGGTAGACACCGCCAGCCATAGCAACCGGCGCCGACCGCTGGCATCGATAGATTGCAAGGGAGTACGAAATAAGCCGACAGCACTAACCGCTGCCACGCCAAAAAAGAAAGCGAGCGTCGCCACAGCAAAAAAATTAAGAAACAGAGCCAGGCCACCAATGATCACGCTAGCTACTCCGAGCGGGTATTATTGCGTTGTTGTTCAATCAGAGCTTCCAGCTCCGACAGTTCATCATCGGAGAGGCTGGATGACATGGAGGTAAACGCCGCGTGCAGGGCATTATCGGTGGGCTTGAAGAAATCCTTGGTCACATCCGCAACCAGCTCGCCGATAAAAGCGTCTTTGCTCATGGCTTGGCGGTACACATAGGCATAGCCCTGCTTTTCCCGCTTGAGCAGGCCTTTTTTAAACAGGCGATCCAGTGTGCTCTGAATGGTATTCAAAGACCCGCCCCGCTTCGTCTCAAAGTAGGCATGCACCTGCTTGGCATCCGCTTCTTCATGGCTCCAGAAATACTGTAAAGCCGCTTTTTCGAGTTCTCCCAGATTCACAGAACAACCTTCAAATTAATGCTTGGATATGCGGACGATTATTGCCCATATAAAACCGACCGTCAATAGGTTTTATCTCACATCCTAAAGTCTGACTAGAATTACGAGTATGAATCACATCAAATAAGCTCGTTATCGAACATTCATAAAAGCCAATCTGGCCACCTCAGCCCAATAAATATGACCAACAAGGGCAGCGGTTTTCGTGCTCGACATTTCGCCACGTTAAGTCGAAAACACTGAAATAATATTGGGCGTTGGCCAGTCGTTTCCGGGTTCGCTAATCGCTCATTCCGCTGCGCGGAACTGCCGCCCTCTCACTCCCTAACGCTTCCGCCCTCCAGGCGGCTGAGCAGCTACTAGAGAATCGGTTAAATCTTGCTAAGGGGCGCTGCCCCTCGCGCCTGGCAAGTGCAAGGCTTCGCGCTTCCTCACCCGTTCAGATTCCCTCGCTTCGCTCACTCACTTAGCTGCGGCTTCCGGTGAGCCACTGGCCATCTGCTACCCCCGCGCTTCGCCAGCGGGTCAGGAGCGCAGGCGGGCACTGCGCTCGATAATTAACAAGTGAGGAAAATTTCATGAGAAAGACGATTTATGAAACCAACTATGACCGACTAGTTAAGCTGGGGGTTGTTGCTAAGGACGGTGTTGTATCTGAAGAATGCCGTCGCAGTGAGGTGGCGGGCTTGATGGACTGGGTGGTGGAGCGCTTGCCGCATTTGGACGGTGCGTCCGGCAATGATTCAGGTATTGCGGTATCAATGGGGCATTACTTCGAACAGAATGGCGATGTCTGTAAAGACCCTGAAATAGTGGTGCTTGTCTACCCATCTCAACGGATGGTGGAGGCCTTCACTTTTGAAATGTCGCTACCTCCCATCTATCAGCAAGTCTTTCCAGAGCCAGGGAAGTTCTACCCTCAACTGCGGAAGGAACTCAATAGTTTTCTTCGGCAGTGGTTGAACAATTTGATTGAACAGCGCCACTCGCTGAGTTAGCCACCCTTCAGGTGGCTTTTTCTATTGTCAGATTACGAAACTTTGGGATGTGGTTAGCCAAGTAATTTACTTTATTTTCACACTGAAAGATTAGTAGCAGCGAGTCGGGACTGAGGTTGCTAGAGTTTACGCTCGGTATACGGGAGTCACGCTAGTGCAAATAGTTGAACATGACAAAGAACTAACCACTCGGCAAGCAGCAACGCTATTATCTTTATCGCCCATGACGCTGAAGAAGTGGCGTTGCACTGCCGAACATCCCGGTTTACCTTGGTACAAACGCTTCGGTAAGGTGTTTTACTTGGAATCAGAAGTGCTTAGCTTCAAAGACCAATCAACAGCATCCAGTCAAAAGGATGTTTTCATCTAAAAACTGGATTGATACTGTGACTACTGGGGAACCTGCCAACTGATAGCTTAGTTACCACTGCTCAAGTAGCTCTACGACCAGATCAAAACCCGCCCCCTCCAAAATATAATCTGCGATACGCTGACTAGCATCACGTAATGCACTCATGGACGGATGAATATAGTGTGCATTGACCCCCTCTCGCGCATGGCAACATAATTCATCAATCAATATGTGGTTAATGGCCAATTCAGCGCCGATGGTTTTGTAAGTGCGTCTTAGGTCGTGATTCGTCACCGCGATGCCAGTTTCCTCTTGCACAATCTTTCGAACGGCCTTCGTGTCCCAGTAGTGGCCTCGGCAGCTAACCCCAGGAAATAGATATTCCACATCTGCGGGTAAATGCCCTTGCCGATTCTTTACAATGGCTTCGGTCACGGAGTTTAAGGGCAAAGTTGCTGGCTCGCCGCCTTTTTTAATGATGGTGAATTGCGAACGCTCTAAGTCAATATCGGCCATGCGGAGCGTCATCGTACCCATCAATCTGACACCTGAGAAAAGCATGAACAGTAAAGCATCTCGGCCATTGCGTAGCGCCGAGGTATGATCATGGTGCCTAAGATTAAGAACTGATCGAAGGTAGGTTCCGAACTCAGTTTCATCCAAACGAACAGAGCGCCTATTGGTTCGGTTGATATTGATACCTAGCTGCTTCATCGCGCGGCTCACTGGGTTTCGCACGAAGAGCCCGGAATCATCATATTTGGACTGAGCCCAGTTCCAAATAGAGCGCAATATACGCATTGCATTATTTAGCTGTGTCTGGCCTTTGGGCACCATATTCAGATAAACAACTTTTACCCGTTCAGGCGTCATGCTGTATAAAGGCTCATCAAGCAGATCAAAAAGCAAGCTATTGGACTTATCTTTAATTTCCTTTTGGTATCGTTTACTAGGGCGTCGCTCAGCAATAAATCCATCGCGCATGCGATCTTCGCCATTGTCCATCGGCGTACCATAGATCATATCTCTGAGAGCGCGCTTGGCCCCAACGAGCTGTTTCTCGGCTTCTTGTTTTGCCTGTTCCTCTAACGCAAGTTGTTTGGGGTCGCGCCCCTCCTGAATTTCCAGAAACAGGCTGTCTGCGCGTTTACGCAGATGTGCCAGACTGATTTCGGCATTGCGTGCATCCCCGACTTTCATTATCTGGCGCTTATACATTTTGCTTTTTGCTGCACCGCGGGGTCGAATACGCGCATACAGGCAGAAAACGCTTTCGGCGTAGGATTGATTAGGCTTTGCTCTCACTGCGAGGTGGCTATCAGCATCGTAAATATATAGTTCTTTGCTAAAGCCACCTTGGTTGATTCGCTTCTCCACAGCCCGTAGATTGGGCTTGGAAAACTTGATACGGTTAGCGGATATTGCTCCCATGGGATCTCCCTGCATATGGTTCTATAGCTAAAATTAGGGATGCAACTGGGAGACAAATGGGCGAAACTTTTAGAATCCCAGGCATCTTTCGAGTAACGTCAAAAAGATGCCTAGTTAAATAATATCCCTATTTTTCAGGATGTTACAACAACCTGAAGAAACAACGGGTAACTTGCCTAAACATCGGGTGACGCTAGGAAACAAGCTTATTTGAATTATTCAAAATCCCCCGCCCTTAAAAGCGTGCCGGTTCGAGTCCGGCCTCTGGTACCACTTAAAAATCAATGGGTTAAAATACCTCAACCCTGCTTTAATCCCGCCGAAAATTCCCCATCCCTACAAAAAACCCTCTTATATACTCAAGGGTAGATATTTCAGCATCCCCAGCTGATCCAAGGCAATATATCGTGAGGTTGCCAAATCCAAAGCGCCGCTTATACTCGAGCGACGCTCATAACCCAGACAGTTACCCAGAAAACAATCACAAAAACAGCCAGTTGGTGCCAATTGTACTCGGCCATTACGTCGAACGTGGCGTCGGTGAACTCGACCTCGAAAAACTGCCGCAGTTGATCGAGCTGAAATATCACAGCATCCGCGATGCGGTAAACAAACTGGGTGAAGTAAAAAATATTCGGGATGTGTTTGTGGGATTTCAACGGAATTTATACTGATAACGATTTTTCTCGACCCTTTTTGGGCTGACAAGGCACTCGTTTGTGCCGCACAGCTTCAGCATTGCGCGGCCCCGAATGATAAAGAATCGCTATGCGGTGTTTCACAGTAAGGTTGACATCGAAATCAAGTCATTGAAACGGAGACCGCGCAGTGTTTGAAGTTATCACCATCAGTTTCGCCTTCTTTTTCGGTCTGGCCGTCCGTCAGATTGGCTTGCCGCCCCTGGTTGGCTTTCTGGCAGCGGGGTTTGCCATCAATATCTTCGGGCCGCCGCTTGGCCTGCCCGCGTACACCGGGGAAACGCTGCACCATGTGGCGCATCTGGGCGTTCTGATGCTGCTTTTCACTGTCGGGCTCAAGCTCAAGCTGGAACAGATCGCGCAGCCGCAGGTAGTGGGCGGGGCACTGTTGCATTTCGCGATTTCCACCGCTGTCTTCCTGCCGGGGTTGAAACTATTCATGGGACTGGACTGGAACAGCGCACTTTTGCTGGCGATCGCACTGTCGTTCTCGTCAACCGTGCTGGCCGCAAAACTGCTGGAAACCAAGCGCGAGCTGGGCGCCTTTCACGGTCGCACCGCCATCGGCATCCTGATCGTGCAAGACATTATCGCGCTGGTGGTGCTGGCGGTCTGGTCGGGCCAGACACCGAATATCTGGGCGCTACTGGTTTTTACTTTGCCGCTACTTCGCCCGGTACTGCATCAGTTGCTGGATTTCGCAGGCCATGATGAGCTCCTGGTGCTGATGGGCATGATGCTGTCGCTGGTGATCGGCGGCATGGGGTTTGAGGCGATGGGCCTTTCATCGGAAATCGGCGCGCTGGTGATGGGGGTGCTGCTGTCCACCCACAGCCGCGCAAAGGAATTGGGCGAATCGCTCTGGTCGCTCAAGGAAATTTTCCTTGTCGGGTTTTTCCTGCAAATCGGACTGACCGGTCTACCGGATTGGGACACGATGGTCTTTGCCGTGGCCGTTGGTATCGCGCTTTCGCTCAAGGGGGCGCTGTTCTTCGCGCTGATGGTGGCGTTCAAGCTGCGCGCACGCAGCGCCTTTCTGACTGCGCTTAGTCTGACCGCATATTCCGAGTTCGGGTTGATCGTAGCGGCGGGTGTTCTGCCCGAATACCTCGTGCCACTGGCCATTGCCGTATCAATTTCTTTCGTGATATCGGCGCCGCTCAATCGCTTCGCACATCCGCTGTACGAACAGTACGAAGCCAACCTGCGTCGGTATGAACGCGACACCATCCACCCTGACGAGCAACCAAAGGAAATGGGCGACGCCGATGTACTGATTTTTGGCATGGGCCGGACCGGTAGCGCCGCTTACCACCAGATCGAACAAGATGGATTCAAGCCACTGGGCCTTGATGCTGACACCTACACCGCTAAAGCGCACCAAGAGGCGGGACGCAACGTGATGTTCGCCGATGCAGAAGACAGCAATTTCTGGCGCAGTTGCCATTTTGGACAGATCAAGGCGGCAATCCTGGCTATGGACGATCTTGAGGCCAAGCTGATCGCCGCCCGGTCCCTGCGCCAGCGCGGTTTCACCGGGCCTATCGTCTCGCACGCCCTGCATGACTCGCATCAGGAGCAGATCCGCGAGGCGGGTGCAAACTACACCTATTTGACGATGAATCAAGCCGGGATCAGTCTGGCAGAGCATACAGCAGAGGCAATGCGCAAGGGCGAAACGGGCTGATACGGCAAGAATAAGAAGAACCAGGCAGAATTTCCCGAAAGAAGCCAGACATACCAAAACTTCTTGTCAAAGCCCTATAAAAGCGAATCCAGTATTGAATGTCGCACAATGTATTTACGTGATATAAAACCGTTAACCACTAAATCACATTAAGGAGTTTTTGCTTTATGGAAAATAAGGAATACGCAGGTTTCTGGATTAGATTTGGCGCACTGCTCATTGATTTAGTGATCATGGCGATTGTTTTATATGTGCCATTAAGCCTTATTTACGGTGAAGAGTATTGGATAGGGGATAAGCTCATATACGGATTCTGGGACGTTATGCTTGGCTATGTTGTGCCATTTGTCGCAACAATATGGTTCTGGCTACATTATCTCGGCACGCCCGGCAAAATGGCCATGAAATTACAAATCGTCGATGCATCCACCGGTGGAAAAATGCGTACCGGCCAGGCTATCGGCAGATACTTTGCGTATATTTTATCCGCTGTTCCACTATGCCTTGGGTTTATTTGGGTGGGCGTAGACCAGCGCAAACAGGGCTGGCATGACAAGCTGGCCGGCACTGTCGTTATCCGCAATACAGGCAAAGAACCCGTTTAGTTTGAAGACAGTATTTAACGCTGGAACTCGCTGCTGTCCGGTCTGTGTTGGCAGTGTTAACTTATCCTTTTTTCGCTCCTGAGACGGAGAACCCGATGAATCTGTTACGAGTTCTAATAGCCGCCTTATTGGCCACAGTTTTTTCTGGCTGTTCACAACAGACCGCAAATTCAGCAGCGGAAACGGCCGCCAGAGAAGAGCTGGCCAGCCGGAATATCCCGGTTACTCTGGCCGGCCTGAAACAGGCAACCACCAGACGGAACCATGACGGAGCTTATCTGTTCGAGGATGCAGGCTTTTTCGCAGAAATCAGCGATGTTGATTTCCGAGACGCGCTGAAACACGCAAGCACCAGCGGCAACTACGGGCTTTATGTGATGTTGTCCCGTTACGGAGCTGACCAGGTCTTTCCAGCCGGTGAACTGGCCAGCTCCCTGAATCAGACGATCAAGAAAAACACTGTTCGAATGGCGGCTTTATTGATTACCCATGGGGCAAAACCGGGCAATGATTCGTTGTTTTTCGCGGCCTACCAGGATAACTACGATCTGGCAGCCCTGCTTCTGGCAAACGGCGGGACCTTTGCGGCAGGCGAAAACAGTGGCGCTTTAAAGATGGCGGCGCGCCTCGGCAACCTGAAAGCCCTCCAAGCCTTCGTGGACAGCGGACAGGCTCGGCAAAGCCAGATTAACCAGGCAATTCTCTACGGAGCGTTGACGGAGCAAATCGACGTTGTGAAATACCTGGTGGATCAGGGCGTCGATATCAACCAGGGTGACAGTGACGGCTGCACAGCGTTGCACTACCTGTCGCAGGACGGGACGGTCGACATGGTCAAATACATGGTGAACAACGGCGCCCTGATCAACGCTACCTGCCGGGGAGCTGAAACGCCGCTAAAGTGGGCCCACTACGGCGACAATACACAGGTCACTGAATATCTGGTCAGTGTCGGTGCGACGCAGAACTAGCCCCCGACCTGAAATAAATGCGCGGAGTACTCAGGCAAACTTTTCATCCAGATATTTAGTGACTTCTGACTCGATCATTCCTTTAAAGGCGCTCATCAACAGGCCGAGCGTTACATCCACTCTGACGGTTTTGTCATCAAAGCTCACTTTGGCATCAATACCGCTGTGTTTGTAATGAACCGTATCGCCCTCCCAGCAATAATCACCACCGTGCTTGGCTTTCAGTTTTTGTCCCAGCTCTTCCGTCATGGTGCGAACCTGTGCTTTCTCCATGGTGTGATTGCGTTCCAACTGAATATGACTCATCTACCTCTCTCTTTTTTGTTGTTTTGCTAAACCTTGTTATTTGTCCGGACCTGGCCAAATGCTGTATTACTGACACTGCTTCTCGCGGAGAGAAAGCTCCGTGCAGGTTTCCATAAACTGCAATTGCTGTTCACCCAGATAAGGTGCCAATAGTGCCATAATCTGCAAAATGGCGCCCTGAATGAACTGGTGCTGGTCTAGTGATTTTTTGCGAAGGTTCTGAAATTGAAACCAGTGCGTGAAGATCAGCATGATGTTGTCAGCCAGCTGATCTATACGGCTAGCAATCATCGTTCTATCCGCCAGTAACCCTTCCTCCAGCAGGCTATCCAACAACTGGTGTATCCACTGATACTGCTTTTCCACCAACTTCCCGAACCGCTTATCTATACCGCCATACTTGTGCAACAGGTCTGTGGTGTTACGGAAAAAAAAGCGGTAGTTGAAGATATGTTCCAGCATCACATACAGGTAGAGCCAGTGCTCCTCCAGACTGGCATCCGCGCTGCGAGAGTCCTGTAGCAAAGTTTCGATACCGGCTTCAAACTGCTCATAGAGCTCCGTAACCAGCTCCTCCTTTCCCTTGAAATGGTAATAGAGGTTGCCGGGGCTGATTTCCAGCTCATTGGCAATATCCACTGCAGTGAGGTTGGTTTCGCCCTCGCGATTAAACAGATCCAGGCTCACCAACAGAATATGATCACGTCTTTTCATCAGCATTCCGACTGCGTTGCAAAATAAATTCCACTATTTCGTAAAAACCTGGTTTTTAGTATGCGTTTTCTAAAAATTATCACTAATGTGGCATGAAATTAAGCGTAAACACACGAATTCAACTGCTACCGGAGATATTACTATGGCAGAACTTAAAAACACTATCGACAAAACTGAAGAACTGGCACGCAAGATCTGGCTGGCCGGACTCGGCGCCTATGGTCACGGCCTCAACAACATTCATGACGGCTATGAAAAAATGAGCGATCAGACCCGTCGCTATTTTGACGACTTGGTTGCCCGTGGCACAAAAATTGAGTCAGACGCCAAATCCAGACTGGACAAAACCGGCGACAGATTCAAGGAAGCAGGCGACAAACTGAAAGCCAAGGGTGAAAAGATCAAGAAGCGGGGCAAAGACCTACGCAAAGACGGCATCAATATGAATGTCAGCTCCAGAATCGACGAAATTCGTGAAAAAGTCTCGTCCAAAATGGTGATGCCGACAATGCCATCCATGCCTTCGTTCTACAACAACGACGACAAGCTGGCCGAGCTGAATACCAAAGTGGACGAACTGATTCGCACCGTCAACAAGCTAACGGCCAAGTCAACAGCAACGGCTATGCCAGCGGCAAAGCCTGCAGCCAAAAAGGCACCCGCTAAAAAAGCGGCCGCCAAGCCGGTAGCAGCTAAACCGGCTCCCGCAGCCAGCAAGCCCGCCAGTGCTGAGACAACACCAGCACCGACCACAACACCGAAAGCGGATAGCCCCACTACTGGCGCTTAATATTTGTCTTACCCCCTTGCTCGCAAGAGCAACTAGTGCCCAAGGCCAATCCCATAGGCCTTATTGACAGGCTGCCCTCACCGGCAGCCTTTTTTTGCTCCAAATCACAACCCGATACCAACGACGGCGATCGCGTGCGGAGTGAGATGGATTATGGAGCCCTCTCTGATCAGGTGAGTGGAAGAAATTGATCTCAGTTATCGATGTCGAGTTGATGCTGTTTTGCTAGAATGCGGCCGCTGAGCATTAATGATTAGCAACCTGAAGTGGTGATCATAAACTCGCCAACACCCTAACTGACATAAGTGAAGTGCTCCTTGACCTCTCCCACACTCACCACGCTCCCCTCCGCAAATCTGGCAAGGCGCCTGATGGCAATGCTTTATGACAGTTTTTTGCTGCTGGGCATCAGTTTCGCCTACGGTGTTGTACTGTTGCTGTTGCGCAGGTTGTTTGGTGACGACACCATGCAGGCGCCACACAGCTCATTGCAATTATTGATCATGCTGGGATGGTGGTTTTTTTGTGGGCTGTTTTTTGTATGGTGCTGGCGTCGTTCAGGCCAAACCCTAGGCATGAAATCCTGGCGAATTCAGCTCATCGCTCAAAATGGGGATACCCCCTCCTGGCAAGCCTGCTGGATACGTACGCTGTTAGCACCACTGTCCTTTGCCGTGTTCGGCATTGGTTATCTATGGTGCCTGGTGAGCCGTAACGGCGACTGCCTGCATGATAAATGGAGCCATACACGAACGGTTGTATTACCGAAACCACCGAAACGGAGCAAAAAAAACCCGGTCACCAACTGACGTTGGGGAAGCCCTAACAATAGGGGATCAGGCTGCCCTGCGCAGCAGGATCAACCCGATAGCAGCACACACCAGTGTCGGGATGACTACCGCCAATAGCGGGGGGAAACCGAAGACCACACTCGCGGGTCCCAGCAGATCCTGGGCAGTGCTAAACACCAGCCCTACCAGAACCCCGGCAAAAATCCGGTAGCCCATCGTCACTTGCCGGAGTGGACCAAACACAAAGGAAATGGCAATCAGCACCAGGCTGACTATTGTCAACGGCTGTAGCGCCTTGCGCCAGAACTCCAATTGATATTTCGACGCATCCTGGCCCTGCCCTTCCAGATACTCGGTGTAATCGTAAAGACTCCGAATGGCCAGTGACTCCGGCGGAAGGATAATCAGATAGAGCAGCTCAGGTGACAATTTGCTGTCCCAGAGACGTGTGGTGAATTCACCGGTTTCCACTTCGTCATCCAGAAAGCGGGTGATGACTCCCCGCTCTTCCAGCCAATGGTCACCCTGGTAAGTCGCCCGTTCGGAAAAACTCGCTCTCTGGAGCCGGTGCTGATCATCAAACTCATAGCGGGTCACCCCGAACAAAACACCGCCGGGATACACAGCATTGAAATGCATGTATTCATTACCTTCCTTGTTCCAGATACCAATATTGGTCTCCTGAGAACTCTCCCCTCCTTTCAGGACCATCCGCCGGCTCTCGGCATATTGGTCCGTGTAGGGAACCACAAATTCACCCAGCAGTGCGCCCAAAAAAATCAGCATCAGGATCGGCCGGCTCACAAACCAGACAATACGCAACAGGGAAACCCCGGCCGATCGCATCACCACCAATTCAGAATTATTGGCCAACACACCGAGACCAACCAGGCAGCCAATCAGGGATGCCATCGGAATATGCTCGTAAATCCGCGCTGGCAAGGTCAACGCAACATAGATAACCACCTGAAAAAAAGTGTATTTGTTACCAATATCGTCCACCCCATCGATAACAGCGCCCACCGCATCCAGCGTCACGATAACCAACAGAACCATGGCAATTGCCGACAATACCGATGCCATAACATAAGAGGACAGACGCCTCATCGACTGATAGCCTGCATTTAATTTCATGACCGTATTCCCGCCGGTTTTCTGGCAGCACCCGAAAGTCGCGTAAACAGGGCGCCCACGACAGACCAGTTAAACAACAGCACAGCAATACCCAGAAACAGGATATGGATTCCCCACATCAGCACGAGTGCCGCAGTGTTGCCGTCCTCCACCAATCCTCTGGCACCGCTTAGGGAGACCAGGTAAATCATGTATAGGACGACTGCCGGCAGGGTCTTGGCAAATCGCCCCTGGCGGGGATCTGTCTTACTGAGAGGAATCGCCAGCAATGCCACCACCAGAACCAGCACCGGCACAGACAGGCGCCAGTGAAGAGTGGCAACGTGGGACGGAAGCGTCGAACTCATCAAAGCACCAGTTGCCAGCGTATCCACCTTGTCCCTGCTCCTCGATTCTTCAGGCTTGCTCAACCGCTGACCATATTCCTCAAACCGGGTGATTTGATAATCGGCATTGCCCGGCACACCCTCAATTCTGTAGCCGTCCTCAAGCACCAGAAAATTTGCCTCTTTCGGGTCCGGGCTCACACGGACGTGCCCGGTGGGCGCAACCACCAATACCAGCTGTTTACCCTCGACGGCGTCGGGATTGTTTTCCGCCAGAAATACGTCCTGCATTTCTTTCTGCTTGGTCACCTCTTCGGTGTAGGTGACACCCCGACCACCCTGCAGGGGATGAAAGTGCCCTGCTATCAAGCCGTCCAGCTCGCCGCGCTCCTTTTGGGCAAGCAACAGGGCTTCGGCTTTTTGCATCCCGGAGGGACTGACATCCAGACTCAGCCAGGCAACAATAGCCGCGACGAACACTGCCGGAATCATGGTGTAAACCACTAACCTGCGCACACTCATACCACAGGCTCTCATCACCGTCATTTCGCTCTGCACATAAAGCCGACCGTAACTGAGCAATATGCCAAGAAAGAAAGCCAGCGGCAGAATCAATTCGAGGAAGCCCGGCAGGCGGTAACCGATAATGGCCAGCAGCACGCCGGCATCCATTTCACCTGCTGCCGCTCTGGCCAAATACTTCACAAACCGGCCACTGGCAACCAGGATCAACAAAACCCCACTGACAGCAAATGTAGAAATCAGTAGATCCTTGGCAATGTAGCGAAATATCAGCAAGTGTGGGTTCCTGTTATGCTCGGCGGACTAGCATTGGAGTTGTTCATCCAATTATCCAGAATTACACTGCTATTGTCTCGCACTCCCTACCCATCAATGGAGATATCATGGAATTTAATACCTTTGTCGGTCAGCTCACCACCCGCAAAACCGAGTGTCTTGTGGTTGCCTATGGCCCGAAGGGGCTCGACTGCCCTGACCTCCAACAGATTGACCAGGCTATGGAGGGATTGATAGCGCGACTGATCAAAAAAGGCGACATCAAATATGCCGATGGCGCCATGCAGCTGATCAATGAGCCCAAGGGCCTGGCGGCTGAACGCCTGCTCATCTTCAGTGCTGGCAAAGAAGTACTCAATGAGCAAACCTGCCTCAACGCCTTGTCCGCTCTGGCCGGCCAATTGACCAAGTTGCCGATCAAATCTGCTTCCATCTCACTCGAAGGTATCGCCATAACCGGTCGCGAGCGCCCCTGGCTGGCTCAGCAGCTGGCGCGCAAACTGGGGGAAGCGGCCTATCTGTTCAACCCGTTCAAGTCCAGGGAAAAGAAGCCTGCGACCCTGGGCAAGGTGTCCCTGGCATGCCCATCCAGACAGGGAATAGGCCCGGTGAAACAGGCTCTGCTCCTCGGCAGTGCCATCGCCAACGGTGTCAACCGCAGCCGGGAACTGGGTGACTTGCCCGGCAACATCTGCACGCCCAGTTACCTTTCCAGTCACGCCAGGGAGCTGGCGGGGCAATATCCCAACCTTGACTGCAAGGTCCTCAGCGAAAAACAGATGGAAGCACTCGGCATGGGTTCGCTGTTATCGGTGACTGCAGGCACTCAGCAACCAGCGAAAATGATTGTGCTGGAATACAAGGGGGACAAAACCCGCGGCAAACCGATTGTACTGGTGGGCAAGGGGGTAACTTTCGATTCCGGTGGCATCAGCCTCAAACCGGGAGCCGGCATGGATGAAATGAAATACGATATGTGCGGTGCCGCCAGCGTTCTTGGCACGCTGTCGGCAATTGCCGAGTACAAGCTCCCCTTAAACGTCACAGGCATCATCCCGGCAGTCGAAAATATGCCCAGTGGCAGCGCCACCAGGCCGGGTGATGTGGTTACCAGCATGTCCGGACAAACCATTGAGGTGCTCAATACCGATGCCGAGGGCCGCCTGATTCTCTGCGATGCGCTCACGTACGCCGGGCGCTACAAACCCTCCTTCGTGATTGATATTGCGACACTGACCGGCGCCTGCGTCATGGCACTGGGCAGTCATGCCAGCGGCCTACTGAGCAATGATGACTCTCTGGCACAGGCACTGGAAAACGCCGGCCAGACCAGCGGTGACCGGGTTTGGCGACTCCCCCTGTGGAATGAATACGACAAACAGCTGAAAAGCAATTTTGCCGATATGGCGAATATTGGTGGGCGGGAGGCGGGCACCATCACGGCGGCCTGTTTTCTGGGACGGTTTACCAAAAATTATCGCTGGGCGCATCTAGATATCGCCGGTACAGCCTGGAATAGCGGCACCAACAAGGGTGCTACCGGTCGCCCCGTTCCCCTGTTGGTGGAATTTCTGGCTGAACAGGTCAGCCAATGACCAGTATCAATTTTTACAAGATCAATGGCGGTTTCCATGAATCGCTGATGCTGGCCTGCCAGTTGACGGAAAAAGCTTTTCAGCAGGACCTACAGGTATTGCTTCACACAGGTGACGAGGATGTTTCCCGGCAACTCGACGACTTACTCTGGTCGTTCCGGCCGACCGCCTTTCTGCCTCACGCCATAGAGTCAAAACCGGTCTCAGCCATCGCCATCAATCACGATGATGACCCCGGTGAGCACCACGGATTGCTGATCAACCTGTCGCAAGAGACACCGGGATGGTTTTCGCGCTTTGAGAAAGCCATTGAGATCGTCTACGATGATCAGCGGATAATAGAGTTGAAACGTGAGCGTTTCAGCTTTTATAAACACCGCGGCTATCCACTAAACTTTCACGACCTGAGCAACAAAAAATAGTGTTGATCACCAGAAATGCGGATCACCTTGCTGGCAGCCAGAGGTAGGCGCCATGAATCATGAGCCCAAAGACCCGCGCAAGACGTTGATCGAGGAACTCGATCAACTGCGTTACACCCTCCACGACAGTCCCGAGGTTCAGCAGAACATTCCCATGCTGGATGAGGCTCTCGACGACCTCGACGACCCATTCGAGCTGGACATCCCGATTCTCACTGAACCATTACTAGAAAGTGAACAAAATCCACCTCAAGCGGCCAGCCACCCGACTACTTTTCAAAGCCCCCAAACCCCGCTGACATCACCGGCCGAACCTGCCGACCAACCGAGGCATTCGACCCCGGCAGCAGCCAGCGTGGAGCTGGAGGATTTGCTGGATGAACTGATTGCAGAATACCTGCCCGTCCTGGAGCGCCGGCTACGGGAAAAACTGCGCCTGACACTCAGTTCCGATTCCCGGGAAGGTGACGAAAACCACGTCGACGCAGGCTAGCTGGCCCTTTATAATCCCCGCCTTTACGTTTATTTGCCCCGCAATATCCGCCATGGGGTGTCATGTTCTGCCAAAAACCCCTACGAGAGCGCATGGAAAAGACCTACAGTCCCCAAGATATTGAATCCAAGTGGTACCAGACTTGGGAGCAGCAGGGTTATTTCAAACCCGGCTCAGCCCCCCAGGCAGATCCCTACTGCATCATGATTCCGCCACCGAATGTCACAGGTAGCCTACATATGGGCCACGGCTTTCAGGAAGCCATCATGGATGCCCTGATTCGCTATCATCGCATGCTGGGCAACAACACGCTCTGGCAAGTGGGGACCGATCACGCAGGCATTGCGACCCAAATGGTCGTGGAGCGTCTACTGGAAGCCGAAGGTGTCTCCCGGCACGACCTGGGTCGCGAAAAATTCATCGAAAAAGTCTGGGAGTGGAAAGCCCAGTCCGGCGGCAACATCACCCGACAGCTCCGCCGCCTGGGCGCATCGCCGGATTGGTCCCGGGAACGTTTCACCATGGACGACGGCTTCTACAAAGCCGTTCAGGAAGTGTTCATTCGTCTCTATGAGGACGGCCTGATCTACCGCGGCAAGCGGCTGGTGAACTGGGACCCGGCACTGCACACTGCCATCTCCGACCTGGAAGTGATTGCCGAAGAGGAAAACGGTCACCTCTGGCACTTCAAATACCCGCTGACCGACGGCAGTGGCTTTCTGATTGTCGCCACTACCCGTCCGGAAACCATGCTGGGTGACACTGCCGTGGCAGTGAATCCCGACGATGAACGCTATACCCATCTCCTCGGAAAAACCGTCACCCTGCCCCTGGCGGATCGCGAAATCCCGATTATTGCCGACGACTACGTAGAACGCGAATTCGGCACTGGCTGTGTCAAAATCACCCCAGCCCACGACTTCAACGACTACGCAGTCGGCCAACGCCACGACCTGCCAATAATCAACATCTTTAACCACGATGCCCAGCTCAACGACCAGGTGCCGGAAGCCTATCGCGGCCTCGACCGCTTTGAGGCCCGCCATCGTATCATCGCTGACCTGGAGGCTCTCGGGCTACTGGAAAAGGTCGACGACCACAAACTAAAAGTACCCCGGGGCGACCGCTCCGGGGTGGTGATCGAGCCCTACCTCACCGACCAGTGGTACGTAAAAGCTGCACCATTGGCAGAAAAGGCTATCAGTGCCGTGGAAGACGGCAGTATCCAGTTCGTGCCCAAACAGTACGAAAACATGTACTTCTCCTGGATGCGCGATATTCAGGACTGGTGTATTTCCCGGCAATTGTGGTGGGGCCACCGCATTCCCGCCTGGTATGACGATCAGGGCAATGTTTACGTGGGCCGCAGCGAGGAAGACGTGCGCGAACGCCACAACCTCGGCGAGACTGTCCTGAAACAGGACGAGGACGTGCTGGACACCTGGTTCTCCTCCGGACTGTGGACCTTTGGCACCCTGGGATGGCCCAATGCTGATAACGACCCGAATATCGCCGAGCTCCTGAGGACTTTCCACCCCAGCAGCGTGCTGGTCACCGGTTTCGATATCATCTTCTTCTGGGTGGCCAGAATGATCATGATGACCCTGTACTTCATGAAGGAAGTACCGTTTCACACGGTCTATGTGCACGGCCTGGTGCGCGACAGCCATGGCCAGAAAATGTCCAAGTCCAAGGGCAACGTGCTCGACCCTATCGATCTGATCGACGGTATCGACCTTGAATCGCTGGTGAAGAAGCGCACGGCCGGACTGATGCGCCCGAAAGACGCCTCCAAGATCGAAAAACAGACCCGCAAAGAATTCCCGGACGGGATTGCCCCCTATGGCACAGACGCTCTGCGCTACACCTACTACTCGCTGGCCTCCACCGGCCGGGATATCAATTTCGATGTGGGCCGGATTGAAGGATTCCGCAATTTCTGCAATAAAATGTGGAATGCCGCCCGCTATGTACTGATGAATACCGAGGATCAGGACTGCGGTCAGGACAACAGCACTGACTATCAACTGAGCCTGGCGGATCGCTGGATCATCGGTCGCCTGCAACAGGCCGAGAAGGCCGTTACAGAGGCTATCGACCATTACCGGCTCGATCTGGCATCACAGGCTATCTACGAATTTTTCTGGAACGAGTACTGCGACTGGTATCTGGAACTGTCCAAGCCGGTATTGTGGGACGACGACGCCGCTCCAGCCCTTAAAAAGGGCACCCGTCGCACTTTGGTGAGGGTGCTGGAGGCCACCTTGCGGCTGGCCCACCCGCTGATGCCTTTCATCACCGAAGAAATCTGGCAGCAAATCAAGGTGCTTGCCGGTGCCAAGGGCGACACCATCATGCTGCAGCCCTATCCCGAGGCCGACGACAGTCGCATCGACGAAACCGCCATCGCAGATATTGAATGGCTGAAGAGGGTAATCATCGGTATCCGCAACATCCGCGGTGAAATGAATATCACACCGGCAAAACATCTGCCCATTTATTTCAACAATGGTTCTGCCGATGACTTGCGCAAGTTGAACGACAACCGCCAGTTTCTCGCCAAACTGGCGAATCTCGAAGCCATCACCTGGCTGGAGCCAGGTGATGAGGCACCCATGTCGGCCACGGCACTGGTGGGCAATATGGAAATTCTGGTTCCTATGGCAGGGCTGATCGACAAGGATGCGGAACTCGCGAGACTAAACAAGGAAATTGACAAACTGCAGAGAGAGCTGGAAAAAGTACAGAATAAACTTGGCAATGAAAACTTCGTCGGCAAAGCACCGGCCGAGGTCGTTGCCAAAGAGCGGGAAAGAATGGCCGACATGGAGGCTACGCTGGATAAACTCTCACAGCAGTGCACCACCATCAATGCGCTCTGAAGCCCCCTACCCTCTACTGCCGTCTCAGGTATTCACCGGATCAGTGATCGCCACCGGTGAATCCTGATGGGTTCCATTTCCCATGCTCGATGGTAACTGGTTCGTCATGACCACACTGTTTTTACCCCGACGCTTGGCCTCATACATGGCAGCATCGGCAGATTTCAGCGAAGCCGATAAAGGAGCATCCTGTTGCTGGGCAGCAACCCCTAAGCTCATGCTAAGGTCAATCGACTCGCCATCCACCAGAATTTTACTGGTGGCCACACAGTCTCTAACTTTCTCAGCCAGCACTTTCGCACCCTCAGCATCGGTATCTGCGAGCAATAACAAAAACTCCTCACCCCCCCAGCGAGCGGCGAGATCATCTTCCCGGACCAAACTGCTGATAAGTTTACCCACGGTCGACAACACCCGATCCCCAACATCATGGCCGTAGCGGTCATTAATCTGCTTGAAGTCGTCCATATCGCCAAGAATCACGGCATAACTACCCTCTCCCTGGGTACTGCGTTGCTCCTGCTTGCCCAGATACTCCCGCAAACCGCGTCGATTGGCCAGGCCGGTCAATTCATCCGTACAGGCCTGTATATCAAGTTCACGCCAGGTAGCCTGCAATCGTTGTCGGGTCTGGTGACGGATATACTCCACTGAAAAGGAAATCCAGGCCAGGATTAGGTAAGCAGCCCAGAACCGAAACAGAATCTCTGTCGAATGGGGAGATGAATAGAAAGCGGATGGCCAGAACAGCAGCCATGTGGTGCCACTGATTAGCAGCAATACCAGAATTAAACCCCGCTGGTAGCCAAGCAGATGAAAAAACAGCGGCAACATCACCAGGCACCAAAGCAGTCCGGACCATTCCACATCTTCGACCAACAACCAGAAGAAATGTAAAAAGACCATGATAATCAGGGTCAACCGGAGTATGACGACGGTCAGTCGAGCACTGGTGCCGCCCTTGTTGAGCAACAGAATATAGAAGAAGGTGATGATCAATCCGGCTGCCAGGGTAACCAGATTTGTCCATACCGGACCCAGGTCCGCATAGATATCCCAGAGCGACAGGGCCGTCATCACCAGCCCGCCGGTCAGCATCAGAATACCGATGATCACTGACTGCCACTGCGCCTCTGCAAGGGCCGCAGCACGCTGCGGGGCGCGATTGATTTTATCGCACCAGTCCAGCTTTTCTTGATAGCCTGACTTCCCCGCCATAACCCGTTGATCTCCTTGAACATACACCCATTTTGAAAAACGGATGTCACGGAATTATTGATCGCACTCAAAACACTTCCGACTATTGATATCATAGCGGTTTATTCAAAGTGTCATTCACGCTCACCCCCGCAGGCAACATCTCGTGGGGGTCGTACCCTGGCAAGGGCGGCGCAAGGAACCCGAGAAAACTACTCAGGGCGCATATGAGGGAACAGTAACACATCCCTGATCGAAGGCGAGTCCGTGAGCAGCATCACCAGACGATCAATACCGATTCCTTCACCAGCAGTGGGTGGCAGACCGTACTCGAGTGCACGAATATAATCTGCATCATAATGCATTGCCTCGTCATCCCCAGCCTCTTTTTCTGCCACTTGGGCACGAAAACGCGCCGCCTGGTCCTCTGCATCGTTCAGCTCGGAAAAGCCATTGGCGATCTCACGACCTCCGACGAAAAACTCAAAACGCTCGGTGACAAAAGGATTCCGGTCACTGCGACGGGCCAGTGGCGACACCTCAGTGGGATACTCGGTGATAAAGGTCGGCTGATCGAGGCGGTGCTCGACAGTTTTTTCGAAAATTTCGATCTGTACCTTGCCCAGCCCCCAATTGTCCTTGAGGGGAATATCGAGATGCTCAGCGAGTTCCCTGGCGCCTTCCGGGTCGGAGAGTGCCGCTGCACTGACATCCGGATTGAAGTGGAGAATGGCATCGAATACCGACAGGCGACGGAAAGGCTTGGCAAAGTCGTAACGGGTTTCCTGCAACACCTCGCCCTCGGCGTTTTTAACCGTGCTGACAACTTCGGGACTACCGAGCACCTCGACAGCCAGACTGCGCAGCATATCTTCGGTCAGATCCATGAGATCGTGATAATCCGCATAGGCCTGATAGAATTCCAGCATCGTGAATTCGGGGTTGTGACGGGTCGAGAGCCCCTCGTTACGGAAGTTGCGATTGATCTCATAAACCCGCTCAAAACCGCCGACCACCAGCCGCTTAAGATATAATTCGGGGGCGACCCGTAGATACATATCGATGTCGAGCGCATTGTGGTGTGTGACAAACGGCTTAGCCGTAGCACCGCCGGGAATCACCTGCAGCATGGGGGTTTCCACCTCCATAAACGCCCGGTTGTTGAGATAGCGACGAATAAAATCAATCACACTCGAGCGGATGCGGAACAGTTCGCGAATCTCCGGGTTGACGATCAGATCCACATAGCGCTGGCGATAGCGCAGCTCCTGGTCGGCGAGACCATGGTACTTGTCAGGCAGCGGCCGCAACGCCTTCGTCAGCAACTGGAATTGCTCCATATTGACGTAAAGATCGCCCTTGCCCGACTTGTGCAGTGCACCGGCGACCCCGACGATATCCCCCAGATCGAGACGCTTGGCAAAACTGCGCGCCTCCTTGGTGACATAAAGCTGAATGGTTCCCGAGGCATCCTGCAACACCATAAAGGCACCGCGATTGCGGATGACACGCCCGGCCACACTGACCTGGTAATGGCGGGACTCAAGGGCTTCCTTGGACTCTTCACCATAGTCGGCCTGTAGCGATGCCGCCTGATTTGCGGGACGAAAATCATTGGGAAACGGGTTGCCACCGACGGCCTCGGCTTCGGACCGGATAACAGCCAGCTTGGCGCGACGCTCGGTGATCAACCTGTTTTCTTCTGCTTGGTCGGTGGTGTTTTTGGGTGTATCAGTCATGGAATCTACCACATGGGTTGGGCCGGACCGGGACAGGTGCGGTTATCACAGACCGGCTTTGAGTGAGGCTTCAATGAAGCGATCCAGATCACCATCCAGCACGGCCTGGCAATTACTGGTCTGGACGTTAGTGCGCAAATCCTTGATACGCTGGTCATCGAGAACATAGGAGCGAATCTGGCTGCCCCAGCCGATATCCGACTTGCTGTCCTCCAGGGCCTGAGCGGCCTCGCTGCGTTTCAGCATTTCCCGCTCATACAGCCTGGCGCGCAACATTTTCCAACACTTGTCCCGATTCTGGTGTTGGGATCGCTCGCTCTGACAGGACACCACCACACCGGTTGGTTCGTGGGTCAGGCGCACCGCCGAATCGGTCTTGTTAATGTGCTGACCACCGGCGCCGCTGGCCCGGTAGGTATCCGTCCGGACATCGGCAGGATTGATATCAATTTCCACATCATCGTCGATTTCCGGAGAAACAAACACCGAGCTGAACGAGGTATGGCGGCGATTGCCGGAATCAAACGGTGACTTACGCACCAACCGATGCACGCCCGTCTCGGTGCGAAGCCAACCAAACGCGTATTCACCTTCAAAAAGAATCGTTGCACTCTTGATACCGGCCACTTCGCCTGCAGAACATTCCTCGAGAGTGGTTTTAAAGCCTTTTTCATCGCCCCAGCGCAAATACATACGCAGTAGCATTTCAGCCCAATCCTGCGCTTCGGTTCCACCGGAACCGGCCTGAATATCCAGAAAGGCATTATTGGGGTCCATTTCACCCGAAAACATCCGACGAAATTCCAGTTTTTCCAGCTGCGCGGTGAGCTGCTCCACTTCGGATTCAATGTCCGCCACAGCGCCGGCATCGTCCTCCTCCACCGCCATATCGAGCAGGTCTTTGGCATCGGCAATACCGCTGTCCAGTGTTTCGATGGTTGTCACAATAAGTTCCAGTGACGAGCGCTCGCGCCCCAGTTGCTGAGCCCGCTCGGGATCATTCCATACATCGGCAGCGCCAAGCTCCAGCTCGACCTCGGTCAGGCGATCTTTCTTGTTGGCAAAGTCAAAGATACCCCCTAAGCACGTCTGTGCGTACCTGAAGATCCTCGAGGGCGTGACGAAGTGGACTGATTTCCATGAATAATGGCCAAGAGTTTGAGAAAAAAATGAGGCCGGATTCTAACGGATTCCTGCCCTGTTCTCCAGAGATGCGTCCGTTTGCCTTACCTGGTTCGCATCACAGAGGCGATCCACAATCGACTTGCTTGCGTACAAACCTCCACAGATGACAATTTTGTCACTAACTGGATGGCAGCAGGCGACCCTCCGGGATTGCTTATATCAATACGTTACTTATAAAAATGCCCATAACAATAATATGGAGACGCCCCTTGAAACTCCCGACTCTGACGTTTCTTGTACTAACCGGATTTATCTCATTGCCCGCATTGTCGGACACTCACGGTTGGCAGTACATTGGTGCGCTGCCACCTATCCAGCGCGAAGTTCATGACACCTGGAAAATCCGGCTAAACCGTGATGAAGGTGTCCATCATGCGCCCGATAATAGAGCTATTGCAGAGGGTTTCTTCCTCGCCGTGCAATGGTCAATTCTGTGGGAAGTCGCATCCCTTTGGGCCACCTCCGGCGACGAGGGAATACCCCGGCCTGTGCTATTCATCCAGTACGGGGAGGAGCCGTCACTGCACAAACAGCAGGCAACACAGGCGGGAGAGCACGAAAGTTACCTCGGTGCCAAAATGCTGTTTTAGCGGTTTCAGATATCGAGATGACCCAGCACCTGTAGCGGCGGTCGACGAACCGCCTTGTGTGTGTATAGCACACCGAGCACACCAATCAGCAGCGCCCCAGCCAACGGGCCCCAGAGCCACAGTTCGACATGGAGCCCAAAGGGCGCCTCGAACATACGCCGCTGTAACAGAAACAATGCCAACTCTGCACCAACGGCGGCCAGCAGCCCGGCCAGCGCCCCCAGCGCACCGAACTCCACCGCCTGCACCGTCAATATGCGCCGGGCCGTGCTGCCCAGTGTTCGCAGAATGGCACTTTCCTCCAGCCGCTCGGCCATCGACAATGTCACTGTGGCCAGCATAACCAACACCCCACAGCCAAGAATCAGCAGCGTCATCAACTCCAGCCCATGGGTCACCTGGGTCACCATGGAGCGAATCCGTTCAATCACCATATCCAGCTCAATCACCAATACCGTGGGATATTGACTGAGCAGTGTATTGACGAACGGTTTCTGTTCCGGGGGCAAATACAGGCTGGTCATGAAAATTCGCGGATACTTTTCCAGATACCCATCGGGAAACAGCACGTAAAAATTGGGGGTCATGGTGTCCCAGTTGAGGCTGCGGATACTGGTAATCACCCCATCGAAGGTGAGTCCGCCCACACTGAAGGTGAGACGACTGCCCAGCGTCACCCCGATTTCACCGGCCAGATCCTCTTCAATCGATACCGGTGCCACATTCTCGCCATGGCGTTCAGCGAAGTGTGTCAGCTCTTCCCACCACTGCCCTTCTTCCACCCTGTTGCCTTCGGGCAACTGATCGGTCCAACTCAGATTCAGTTCACGGCGCAGGGCATTATTTTGCTCCACCAGTTCATCGGAAGGCGGCTGTCCATCAATCAGCGTTATCCGCCCGCGAACCATGGCATACCAGCCCACCGAACTGAGCTGGTTGTCTGCCAACAGGCGTTTCACGCCATCCAGTTCGTGGGGAGCCACATTGACCAGAAAGTGATTGGGCGCATCTTCGGCCAGCTGCCAGCGCCACTGCTCCATCAAGGTGGTACGCACCATCACCAGCGTCATCAGAATCGCCATGGCTCCGGCAAACCCGGTCAGCAACACCAGTGTTTGTCCACGGCGACGCCACAGGTTGGCCAGGGCCAGCCGCCATATACTGCCGGCCCGGTTACCCAGTCGTCGGGCCAGATTCAATAACAGCCAGCCGGGACCCATCACCGCCAGTGCTGTCACTGCCAGTCCAGCCAGAATTGCCAGCGTCAGGGCTACACTCTGGCTGTACCAGAGCAACATCAGCAGGATGACCAGCAAACCGATCACCAGTCGCTTCATCGCACTGACCGGGTGGACGGGCACATCCCGTCGCAACACCGCCAGCGGGGACAGGGACGGCAAATGCCAAAGAGCTGGCAGGGCAAAACCCACCAGACACAGCATGCCTGTCGCCAAACCCACCAGCCAGGGCCGCCAACCGGCCTGAGGCAGATTGACCGGCAGCAATTCGCGCACCAGCAAGACCAGTGATTCATGTACC
>TARA_R110000850_G_scaffold22210_66_pt1:0-12500 | contig 68735 bp, 59 predicted proteins | sample TARA_R110000850 | Tara Oceans TARA_R110000850 (sample SAMEA4397586) | marine metagenome | biome: Polar Biome; feature: [SRF] surface water layer (ENVO:00010504); material: water (ENVO:00002006), including particulate matter (ENVO:01000060) such as... | depth 5 m
TGCTGCCTGAAGGAACCAAACCTTCACAAATCAGGCGATTTCGACGCGAGGAAGACGGGCTGGAAGGTCAGGTTGTGGAAGAGCTTTCAACCAATCTGGTCGTTGTCGAACCCTGCGATGAGGCGGCACAATTGAAGATGAATCCCCACCATCAACGGGAATCAAATTCCCATCCCGGCACCGGAGAATCAGCGGTCGCTGAATAATTTCCGGTTTCAGGGACACCACCCCCTTAGCACACACGGATTCTGCAGAGTTCCGCCTGGAACTCTGCAGCCAGATTTTCATAATGAGATCTATAGGCGCCTCAATTACGACTGAGTTCACAGTCAAAACACGCCCGTAAGGCTTACTTCGAGGTCAACTCAAAATCGAAACGGTTCTTTCCGTCCACGACTTCTTTTTTCAGTTCTGATCTTGTGTGATAACGTTCCAGGATGGGACCTTTTTTGAAGGTGTCTTTGGGTAACCTGATCGCCGCGACGCCATCGGTTTCACCGCGAAACGTTTCGATGGACAAAGTCTGAGAGATCCCCCCATCGTCATCGTTCCTGTGTGAGAGAATTATCTTTGACGAAACCGGCGGGATCGGGTATCGTGGAAGCAGGTAGGGGAGTTCACTCTCATTTCTCCTGGAGCCGGTAATGAAGATTCCCGTAATTGAAGGCACGATTGACCGTCGCATTCTGGCCAATTTCCGTGTTGATCCGGAAGCCATGGCCCGCGTTCTGCCGGCCCCGTTTCGTCCCCAGTTGATCCATGGATACGCCATTGGTGGCGTTTGTCTTATACGACTGACGAATGTCCGCCCCCGATGTGCTCCCTTTTCCTGGGGGATCCGTTCGGAAAACGCTGCCCACCGGTTTGCCGTCGAATGGGAAGCAGACGGTCAGACACACCAGGGAGTCTATGTTAATCGTCGGGATACCGATTCCTGCCTGAATGCACTGGCAGGAGGGCGGATTTTTCCGGGAACTCATCACCATGCCCGCTTTACAGTCGAAGAGACGGACGACTGTTTTTCGGTCGAAATGCGGGCGAAAGATGGTCAGGCCCGGATGCAGGTGACAGGTTCTGTAACCGATGAATTACCCGCTTCGTCAATCTTCTCTACTGTTCAGGAAGCGTCTGACTTTTTCGAACAGGGGTCACTGGGGTATTCGGCCAGCAACAGGGCCGGGCATTTTGACGGGCTGGAATTAAGTTGCCGGGACTGGAAAGCGGAACCGCTGCAGGTAGAGTCCATCGCATCCAGTTTCTTTGATGATCCCCAGCGTTTTCCGCCGGGGACGATCGAATTCGACTGTGCCCTGCTGATGCGGGGCATTCCCCACGAATGGCACAGCCGCCAGGATTTGTGTTGCCCCGAAAATCTCCCGGCCTGAGCAGTTTTATCTCATACTAAAAGGAACACTCGAATGGATGCCCGTGTTTTTCTGACGTTGATCGTGCTCGGACTGTCTGTGATCCCTGTCAAAGCGGAATCAAAATCTGATTCCCGCCAACAAATCGAGCAGCGGGCCCGGAAAGTTCTGCGGGAATGGAGTGAAGAATACCTGAGCTTCACAGGAGTACAAGGCGAGATTTTCAGAATCGACTACGATGACGTATTTCGAATCCAAAAGCATTCAGTGGGTACCTTTGGCTATCTGGGACCTCAGCATAGTTTCGTCCGATTCAGCCCCGCGCAGAAAAAGCCTGATCCTGACTCTCTGAAAAAAACATCGAAGGGAGAACCATATACTTATAAAGAGGGCTACAGTGAAGAATGGCGCTGGCAGAAATCTTGTGTCAGATGCATTGATCACAAAGAAAAAAAGTACGAAGAGTACAAAATTGTCATTTGCCCACCATCTGATTCAGAGCCGAAATTGTTTGATTTCGGTTGGTGCTTCGCGGAAATGGATAACATGGCACCGGTTCTGCCTGGCGTGCCTAATCAGTCGAACTTTGATGAGTTTATTTCTGATTCTTATCTGCAGGTCATTCGGGAAAATGACACTCATATCTGGATTGCTGGCAAGCCAAAAAATCGAAGATACGCAGCCCTTTTTATGGAATTCAAGCTCCATCTGGAGAAACGCCCCTGGAGGTTGCGTGCGGTGCAGTTTATTCACCCCTCAGGTCAGCAGAGTACCGTTTATCGCTTCTCGAATGTGGAGTTCAATCCGCTGGAATGGGAAGAACCCGATCTAAGCGGCTATCAGAACCTTTCAGAGCGACCAGTTGTTGTGGAATGGCCCGAAAAAAAGGAAACCAGTTCGATTCAGGAAGAGGCAGGTTCGCAGGTAAACTGGGCCGCCATCAGAGCTGGATTTGCCATGTTATCTTTGATTTTCTAAGGCTGGGAAACAAAGCCCCGCATCAAGTTCCAATAAAAGTCAGGTAGTAATGGATGTCTGAACAGACAGACAAATTCGAAAAGCAGCTCAAAGTAGCCGGGGTGTTATTCATGGTTCTGGCCGGCTTCTGCCTGTTGGGGCTGTTGCTGCTGCCGCTCCATTACGTAATGATGCAGTCAGTGATGGAGTCATTTGAGCAGATTGATTTTCCAAAACGCCAGGATCGACCCGACCCCCGGCAGATGATACAGACCATGCAACCCTCTCTTTATCTGATGTATGGCTTTATGGGGACCCTGGGTCTGTTATTTGGCGGAATGACACTGGTCACCGGGATCAACCTGTACCGGAAAACCCGCCGGACTGTCTGTATTATTGGATCAGCGGCGGTCTGCATCTGGTTCCCGCTCGGAACCGCTCTGGGAGTCTGGACGCTGCTGATCCTGTTTGATAAACAGGCCCAGCCTCTCTTTGAAGCACCGAATCTACTCGCGGAAGACGATTTTTTATCCTGAATTACAGAATATATGTCGTTGAGACCTCCCATCCCAGCGAACAGAGGAGTGCCCCCAATGACAGCTTCCAGAGCCAGCCAGTTGAATCTGATCGGCGCCCTGTTTTTAGTTCTGGGTCTGATCTCTATTTTCAATCTTGCGATTTTGAGGAATATTGGCGATCAGCTCAAAGCGAATTCTGAAATGACAGCAAATCTGACGTCACTCGAGGGAACCAAACCTGAAAGCAGTGATCAATTTGATTCCATGGCGAACAGCATGGTAATGGGGATGTTCATTGTCTCGATTACCTTTACACTGGTCTGTTTTTTAACAGGGGTCTGCCTCTTAAAGCGAATCAGTTATCGGACCTGTCTCGTGGGTGCCGCAGTGACCTGCATTATCTTTCCTGTGGGGACGGTTCTGGGAGCCTGGGCGATCTTTGTATTAACTGCCAGAGATACGAAATCTCTCTTTGAGGACATGGCGAGCGATTCCCGAACAGAAACTGTTACGGAGACCTGAAGAAGGGATTTCGGGCAAGGGTATTCCTGGCAACCGCAGAGAAAAGGATTTTCGGGGGCTGTTCAAAATCAAGAGTGCTGACGATAATAATCTCGTGCACTGTCCCTGTAGCTGCTTCTCTTAAGGAAAATCAATGGAACCACTTGATCTGAAGGATTTTGAATGGAAGATCGAAGTCCGCCCTTTAACAATGGACGACTTTGATGCGTTGGTGGAGATGGAGCAGCTCTGTTTTCCCGGCATGCAGACCTGGGGACGGGAGCATATTGAAAGCCAGCTCAAGCATTTTCCCGAGGGACAACTCTGTGTGGAAATTGATGGGCGACTGGCGGCTTCGTCTTCCAGTCTGATTCTGACATTTGACCCCAGTATGGAGTGGCATAACTGGAAAGCAGTCGCCGACGACGGGTATATCCGCAATCATAATCCCAAGGGGGATACGCTGTACGGGATCGAAATCATGGTTCACCCTGATTTTCGCGGGATGAAACTTTCCCGGCGGATGTATGATGCCCGCAAAGAACTTTGCCGTCAGAAAAATCTGACCCAGATGATTATTGCCGGTCGGATTCCAGGATATCATCTGCACGCCGACAAATTGACGGCCCGTGAATACATTGACTGCGTGGTTGAAAAGGCGATCTATGATCAGGTTTTGACAGCACAACTGGCCAATGGATTTTCCGTGCAGGGGCTGATTCCCAATTATCTGCCCTCGGATACCGAATCCTGCGGGTATGCGACCTACCTGGAGTGGACGAATCTGGACTATAAACGCGGTGCCAAACGGCGTTTTCATCATCCGGTCGAACCGATCCGGATCTGTGTCGTGCAGTACCAGATGCGTTCGATTAAAGGCTTCGACGAGTTTGCCCAGCAGTGCGAGTTCTTTCTGGATACGGCCTCCGATTATAAATGCGACTTCATCCTGTTTCCGGAGTTGTTTACCACACAACTGCTTTCCTGTGTGGAGGCGACTCGTCCCGGGCAGGCCGCACGACGTCTGGCGGAATTCACACCACAGTATCTCGATTTCTTTACGGAAATGGCTGTCAAATACAATGTCAACGTGATTGGGGGGTCGCAGTTTGTTGTCGAGCATGGCACGCTGTTTAACTCGTCCTATCTGTTCGGTCGTGATGGAACAATTGGAAAACAGGATAAAATTCATATCACTCCCAGTGAACGCAAGTGGTGGGGCGTCAGTTCAGGCAACCGGGTTGAAGTCTTTGAAACGGATTGCGGTACGATCGCCATCCAGATCTGTTACGATATTGAATTCCCCGAACTGACCCGGATTGCCGCTCAGAAAGGGGCACAGATTGTCTTCGTGCCTTTCAATACCGATACGCGGCACGGTTATCTGCGGGTCAGACATTGTGCCCAGGCACGCTGTGTCGAAAATCACCTGTACGTAGCGATATCAGGCTGCACAGGCAATCTGCCCTTTGTAGAAAATGCCGACATCCACTATGCCCAGTCTGGGATTTTTACACCCTCCGATATGGAATTCGCCAGTGATGGCGTGGCCGCGGAGTGTAATCCGAACGTCGAAACCGTGATTATTCATGACCTCGACTTCGAACTGTTAAGGCGGCATCGTGAGTCGGGCAGTGTGCAGAACTGGAATGACCGCCGTACAGAACTCTACCGGGTGGTCTACAAGGAAGATGGCAACTCCTTCGAGATTTGATCAGTACCGCATCAGTCTGATCTCGCAGCCCGAGCCATGATGTCATAAAATCTGGCTCGGACTGCCTGTGGGAGAGCCCTCAGGTAGTGTTACTGCGTTCTCGTCTCACCAGCTTCAGGTGTGCGAATGAATCATGACCGCTTTTCCTGCGAGCAAATATCTATGATTGATGCCTATCGGAATACCTCAAAAAAAGCCGGTATGCCACCTGGTTCTCTGATCCACGTGGCCGACTTTAATGAAGAAGATACCCGAATTTCTGTGATCGACTATGGGCTGATTGATGTCGAGGAACCCAGTGTGGAAACAGTGGAGGATCTGCTCAAATTCCGTGAGAAAGATTCGATTACCTGGGTCTGCCTGGAAGGACTCAAAAATGTCGAAATCACCGAGCTGATCGGCAAATATTTCGACATTCATCCTTTAGTGCTGGAAGATATTCTCAATACTCACCAGAGGCCCAAGTTCGAAGAGTACGATGATTATCTCTATATCGTTCTGAAAGGTCTCTCCCTGGGAGAAGAGGACGTTGAGTCGAGTGAGTTTAGTGTCGATTACGAGCAGATCAGCATTCTGGTGTTCAATGATTTCGTTTTTACCTTCAAAGAGTGGAAGGACGAGTTGTTTCTTCCCCTGATTCAGCGGATCCGTACCAGTACAGGCCGCATTCGATCTCTGGGGTCGGATTATCTGACCTATGCGATTTTAGACAGCATCGTCGATCAGAATTTTGTGCTGCTGGACTCGATGGATGAGCGGATTGATGAAATTGAAGCAGAATTATTATCGGATCCCACCTCAAATACGCTGGTTTCCATTCAGCATCTGAAGCGAGAACTGATCAATATACGTCGTTCGACTTCACCTCAGCGGGAACTGTTGTCAGCGATCCTGCGATCAGATCATGATCTGATCAGCGAGAAAACGCAAATCTACTTTCGCGATGTGTTTGATCATGTTCTGCGGATCTCAGAATCGGTGGACTCTTATCGTGATATGCTGGCCGGCCTGCTGGATATCTATGTTTCGAGTGTGAGTAACAAAATGAACGAGGTGATGAAAATCCTGACGGTATTTGCCTCGATCTTTATCCCGCTTACATTTATTGCGGGAATTTATGGTATGAACTTTGAATACATGCCCGAACTCCGCTGGAAATGGTCGTATCCGCTTCTGTGGGTGGTTTTTATCACATTACCTGTGGTACTGGTGACCTATTTTAAAAAGAAAAAATGGTTGTGAACCGGCCTGTATGAGATTTCTGAATTAAACCCTGACCTGTTGACGGTGGTTCGGGATATTCATCTGCAGATATTGAAGGCACTTCTTTTATAATGCCTGGTGAACCCGGGAAGGAGGCCCTGAGCACAGGCACTGTCGGGCAGGCCGACCGATGGCACCCGGCGGGTAGAGGAAGTTCGATTGTGGAGGGAGCGGATTCGCCAGGACCTCCTGTTCGCTGCGCTCACCCCGGATTACATCCGGGGTTACCCTTTCTTTTGTGTTATATCGGGGTAGTCAATTCTTATTTGAAGGTCTGCTCTGACAGTTTCCTGTTGTCTGCGACAACCCCGAATTACATTCGGGGCTACCCCCTGATCTGTATATAGTGGTTCGGGTTATTCATCTGCGGGGAGTGGGGGTACTTCTTTTATAATGCGTTGTAAAACCGGTGGATGCATTAGCTGCAGCACTGTCGGGCAAGCTGACAGATGGCACCCGTGGTGCGAGAGAAAGTTGAGTTCTGTTTGTGGAGGGCAATCTTTTGATCATTCTGTTTTCTGGTTTTAATGGTTTGTCGCATGGTGAGTATTTTGTGGAAGGGCACGGGGAGGTCAAGAAGGATGAACAATAAAATGTGGCGATACAGGTTGATCCGGGAACGATGTCTGGCGGTGCTGAGACGATGTCGGGACGAAAGCCTGCGAAGTGCGTCGACCCGCAGGCATACATTGGGAACGGGTGTTGTTTTGACAAGTGAATTTCTGGAAAAAACAGGCTCATTTATAGTGAAGAGTACGAACAAGTGTCGCGTGTTCCGGTGCACTGTAAACTGGATACGCGCGCGACCCAAAACAACGCTTATCGTCGGTGGCGCGCAGCGGTCAAGTTCATTTTATGCAGCGGGAGTGGGAGAATGTGCAGCAGCAGGTGTGGGAAGTTCAGTCCTGCAGGCGATTGGAGACGTGACAGCAAAACGGAACACCGCTGAGAGCTTATAAAAAACGCCTCAGAGAAACCTGTTCCCTGAGGCGTTTTGTGATTGCATTATCAGTAGATTGCTTAATTGTTATTAATGGTTATTCCAGGCCAGTCATCCGTACGGAAGGGTGTCACAGGCAGACCTTCTTTATTCTGGACGTTACAGACGGGGTTATCTGCCCAGGCGTAGCGAACGGCAGCTGGATTCGCTACTGCGTCACTCCAGACTTCGATTTTATTGCTGCCAACAATTTTCGCATTCGCTTTGACAAACTTCTTGTCTTCGCCGGCAATGGTGAAACCGATGGGAGTTGTCACGTCGAAGGTATCGAGGCCACCGCCAACATGATCAAAGGTCAGAATCGCTTTGTTGCCTTTGACTTCCATAGATTTGTAACGGGGGCTCTGGTGTACGACTTTCACGCCGTAGTCTTTTGCCAGTGCCCAGCGGGCCAGTCGCATGGCGACATCCTGTTTGTTTTTGGGATGAATGTCAGAGGATTCACCCAGATTCAGGATGACGGCTTCACCCGTATTGGGGAGTGCATCCATGGTCATGGTCTGTGCTTCACGGAGTTCAGCCCAGTCGCTGTCAGCTGGTTCCGGGTTTTCGTTGCGGAAATCTGCCAGTTGGACCCAGTAGAAGGAGAAATCGCCCTGTTTCCATTCGTCACGCCAGTTCTGGATCATGTAAGGGAACAGTTTTCGATACTGATAGGCGCGGCTGGCATTGGATTCACCCTGGTACCAGATCACACCTTTGATCCCGTAACCAATGGTCGGGTATAATACGCCATTGTAAATGTTAGCCGGACGATGATTACCTGTCAGCGGGTTACGGGGTGCGCGAGGACGCTGTGGCGCGGCTTTTCCAGCTGCTTTGGCTTTTTTAACGGATGCTTTCCACTGATCCAGACGTTTATTGTAAGCTGTAACAGCCTGTTCATGGTTGTAGGACGCTTCTGTCTTTTCCCATTTTTCCAGCATCTCTTTAAAGGCGGGCTCATCTTCCAGTCGTTTACGATTCACCCAGGCTTCTGCAGAAGAGCCACCCCAGGCATTGTCAATCAGGCCGATGGGTACATTCAATGTCTGGTAGAGTTGCCGACCAAAAAAGTAGCCAACCCCCGAAAAGTTTCTGACGGTCTCAGGGGTACAGGCTTCCCACTGACCTTTAAAGTTATCCTGGGGTTCCTGTGTGCCAACCTGGGGTACCGATATCAATCGGATCTTGGGGTAATTGGCGGTCATGATTTCCAGGTCGGCATCATTGGATGATCCAACGGTCCAGGCCATATTGGATTGACCAGAACAGATCCAGACTTCTCCAGAAAGTACATTTTTCAGGGTGATGGACTCTTTTCCCTTGATCGTGATTTCATAGGGACCACCAACTTTGAGAGGTTCGAGTGTGACTTTCCATTTTCCATTGTCATCTGCAGTAGCAGAGTGAGTCTGTCCATTGACGGTAACGGTGATTTTCTCACCTGGTTCGGCCCAACCCCATAACGGGTTTTTCTGCCCCTGTTGCAGGACCATGTTGTCACCGATAATCGCGGGAAGTTTGATTTCTGCGTGCGCCAGCTTTACATTCAATGCATTCACGGAGATCAGCATCAGCAAAACGGCTGCAAGTCGTTTCAGAGAGGTACAATTCATTTGTAGTTCCTTGCAGGATAAGTAGAATAGAGAAGTGGTAACAATCCAAATCCACTTATAGCTTGATCTGATTGATATCAGAATTCAAGCGAACGCTTTCAATTCGCGGCATCAAATCCTGTATTTCATTTTCCGTAACTCCCACAGGTGATTTATGAAGCGTCAAATGATGATGATATGGTTCTGTGTGATTGCTCTGGCCAGCGTCGCGCCTGTTCAGGCGGAAAACAAAAAGTCTGGTGAGAAACGCTATGTCATCATTCACGCGGACGATGCCGGTATGTCGCATTCGGTGAATCAGGGGACGATCGAAGGCATGCAGAAAGGAATCGTCTCGTCTGCGAGCATAATGGTGCCTTGTCCCTGGTTCAAAGAATTTGCCGAATACGCAAAGCAGAATCCGGATCAGGATTTTGGCATTCATCTGACTTTGAATTCGGAATGGAAAAATTATCGCTGGGGACCAGTTGCTTCGCGTGATCTGGTGCCAAGCCTGTTAGACGAGGAGCAATATCTCTGGGACAATGTCGGGCAGGTAATGCAGCATGTTAATGTAAAAGACGCCGAAAAAGAGCTGCGAGCCCAGATCGAGCGTGCGAAAAAATTTGGTGTTCCCTTAAGTCACCTCGATACCCATATGGGGGCTGTCGTCAGCCGCCCTGATCTGCTGGAAATGTATGTGAACCTGGGAATTGAATACCAGCTCCCTGTCTTGTTTGTTGCTAATCTTGATCCGAAGAAGTACGGCCTGATTGCAGAGAAGTCGAAAGAACTCAAAGCGGTTCTTGAGAAAAACGGTCTGCCCGTGCTGGATGAACTGGTTCAGTTTTATGGCGAGCCAGATTATGGAAAGCGAAAACAGTCATATCTGGACAAGCTGCGGGGACTCAAACCGGGGGTGACACAGATAATTATTCATTGTGGCATTGATAATCAGGAATTACAGAATATTACCCATAGTTCCTCACGCCGCGATGGAGATCGACGTGTCTTTACTGATCCGGAAGTCATGAAAGAAATTAAGGACCTGGGGATTGAGGTCATTACATGGAAACAGTTCCATGAAATGGCAAAGCAGAAAGTGAAAGTAGCAGAGTAGGGGACAGACATCCACAAAATCCCGGAAACCGCAACATTATTGACTATCAAGTTCATTACAGGCAGGACAAAGAGGGATTTGGTGATTGTAGTTGCGGAGCAGGGGCGAAGCTCCGGCAGGTAGAAAAAATCCCCCGCAGACTAACTGTCTGCAGGGGACCATTTTCAAAGATAGAAACGATCTATCTTTTTCAGGAGGTATTATTGTGGGGGGCTGTTAGCGGTGGGGCTTTCGATACAGCAGTTCCCCCCGGTTTCGCAGCAGGAGAGTTTTGTCTCACAGCAGGTTTTTTCTGTCTGGCAACATTGTTCAGCCTGGTCACAACAGGCCAGGTCTTTCAGGCAGCAGTCTGCTTTTGAAGAGGTAATACAACAGGCTTGACCTTGTTCGCAACAGGTCAAATTCAGTTGACAACAGTTGGATGTATCTGTTTGTGAATGAGCAGAGGCAGTCATTCCCAGCCCGACAGACAACATTGTGGCAGTGATCATTTTCGATAACATCTGACATCTCCTTTAGAGTGGATCAGTGAATGAATTGCTGAAATTAGCTGAAACATGAGTACGCGGTTTCAGGTGATCAGCAGATCCAGACACAGTGTATCAGATATAATGGGCGTGAATTCGCCTGAAAATGGTGGGATGTAGCGACTGTACTCAGGCCGAATGGAGCTGGCAGACTGGAATCATGCGATGTGGAAATTCCAGTATCTGGTTCGGGTAATCGACTTTTGGAAGTCGCCAGGACCTGGTGAATACTGCATTGGCAGTCATCGCTTGAGGCTGGCCTGGCCGGGTAATGATCAGGTGCCTCATGGGACAGGCAGCAGTGTGAATCAGAAGGAAGCGGCAGGTTCTGCGACTGGTTGTTCGAAGCGCAGGTTCTATTATCAGAAATGGTCAGACTGGACAGTAATGCCAGTGATAAACCAGATTTGAGTAAAAGATTGAGCATCGTTTTTTCTCTCTGATAGACAAATTTCGGACAGGGAGCCCTGTTGAAAGAACGTATTTCCTGATGTCTGTCAGCTACTACGTGTTTAATGTATGAACCGTTGGAAAACTGTTTCCGGGTGGATAACAGCTGAATGCGAACCTGTTCGCAGGTGGTGTGTCTTTTTCCCGTGAAGAAAATGTAATTTTTTGTAAAACTAGTGTCGAAAGAGACTTTACAGCAACAACATAAGAAGACAGAATACGCGTCCTCTTATTGGGGCGTATAGCTCAGTTGGTTAGAGCGCAGCTCTGATAAAGCTGAGGTCCGTGGTTCGAATCCACGTACGCCCATTTTTTTCTTCTCTAAGAGGGGCTCCAGGTTTTGTAGCTTTTTTAGTTGCGTGCCTGGGGTTTGCCAGCAATAGTATTGTTGGCACTGTTAGGGGACGTAGCTCAACTGGGAGAGCGCCGCCCTTGCAAGGCGGAGGTTGCCGGTTCGATCCCGGTCGTCTCCATTGTGTTTTCGGGAAGTGAAGTGACCTGTGCCTTTTAGAGGTTCTAAATCAGGTCCCAAGTCTTTCTGGAAAACTTCCAGGGAAATTTTCTTCCCTGGGTTGACGGGTGGTTTCTGACTGGTTAAGATCCCGCTCCGCTATTTGTTCTTGGCAGCTTTGTTGAGGGCAAGTAGTTGTCACGAAAGGTTTTGTGGCAAAAAACTTTCAGAGAATTTAATCTCTCTGACTTGACGGGTGGTTTCTGACTGATTAGGATTCTGCTCCTTCACTTGTTCTTAATAAAGTTTGTTGAGTGCAAGTGGTTGTCGCAAAGCAGTTTGTGGCAAGAAGGTGTTTGAGAGGTTTTGAAAAAAGTTTTCAGATTTGTTTCTCGGACGGTTGACTTTCTGAGAGACGACGATAAGATGACTCTCTCAGCTGACTTAAGTCGATTGAATCGAATTCAGCAGTGCTGGTTTTGATTCAGCTGATTTTGGTTGGCTGTTTTTCTCTGGGGATGACCCTGGGAATCAACGATCTTTGACAATTTGGTAAAAGTAATAAGTGGCATCTATAAACATAGAGTTCTCAAGTTGCAATACCAGTTCTTAGGAATTGTATTGCTACCGAGATTTTGTTCTTAGGCAAATCGACTCAAGTGCAAGGTTGTTATGCAAGACCTTGTGAATTGAGATCGGGTTGTAATGTTTTTGGCTCCCGCTGGTCAATGTGGCCTTTGTGAGGTAAAAATTATTACGGCTAAGCTATTAAGGGCGTATGGGGGATGTCTTGGCATCAGATGGCGATGAAGGGCGTGGAAGACTGCGATAATCTTGGGGAAGTTGTCAAACGAGCGTTGATCCCGAGGTTCCTGAATTATCATATACTGAATACATAGGTATGTGAGGCACACGCGGTGAACTGAAACATCTCAGTAACCGCAGGAAAGGAAAGCAACAGCGACTTCGTGAGTAGCGGCGAGCGAAAGCGAATCTAGCCTAAACCGTCTTGCTTCGGCATGGCGGGGTTGTGGGGCTTGTCATTGTGGAGTTACAAA
>TARA_R110000850_G_scaffold22210_66_pt1:15000-68735 | contig 68735 bp, 59 predicted proteins | sample TARA_R110000850 | Tara Oceans TARA_R110000850 (sample SAMEA4397586) | marine metagenome | biome: Polar Biome; feature: [SRF] surface water layer (ENVO:00010504); material: water (ENVO:00002006), including particulate matter (ENVO:01000060) such as... | depth 5 m
CCCTGGAAGACTACCAGGTTGATAGGCCGGAAGTGTAAGGTGAGTAATCATTTCAGCTGACCGGTACTAATGGACGAATGCTTAGCCGTTTTGATTTTTACATCAAAAACGCTAAGAACAAAAACTCTATCGTTTAAAAATAATACTTATTGCTTTTACCATTTTAATACACCAGGCAGAGTAGTGCGGCTGAAAGGTTGGCGACTCTGTCAATTCCGGTGACTTTACCTGAGAGGCCACACGCGTTCCCATTCCGAACACGACAGTTAAGCTCTCAGGGCCGATGATAGTGCCCACCAGTGCGAAAGTAGGTTATTGCCGGATATTTTTAAAACCCCTTATCTCCTTGAGATAAGGGGTTTTTTTACGCGCATCTCTAATTACTCGACATCTGGGCTCTCCTGCTACTTACTCGTTAACACTTAATCACGCATTCGAATCAATGCACTCTGAAGTGATGTCTTTTTGATGAGAAACTTCCTGCTTGGATTGCGACTCAACAGGTAGCATGTTACGATTCTAATAAAGAAGTAAAGTTAAGAAAGAAGAACGTGCTTGCTTTTCTTTCTACGTCTATGACCAATCAATGAGGTTCTGGAAATCACCGTTTCTCCCACCTTTTTCCCTAGTTTGATTGTGGTAATACAAACTGCGGTAAAACAGACTCCGGGAATGTGCCGAGACACATGCATTCTTACTGATTTCCTCACATAACAGATCTGTAAACGTAACCGCTCAGATTCCGTACATTGATTGCGTTCTGCTTTAGTCCCAGGAGTTCTTTGTGTTTGATTTTTCGTCTAGTAAACGTGGATTTACTCTGATTGAGTTGCTGGTCGTAATTGCCATCATCGCCATTTTAATTGCCCTCCTGCTTCCTGCCGTACAACAGGCGCGTGAAGCAGCCCGCCGGAGTACCTGCAAAAATAATTTGAAACAGTTAGGGTTGGCATTCCATAACTATCATGATACTCACCGTGTCTTGCCTCCTGCAGCAATCAATCCCGGTAGTGCAAAATGCACCTCTGTCTTTCCGACTAATAATATAATGAATCATACCTGTTACCAGATGTTGCTCCCATTTCTGGATCAGGCACCATTATACAATCTTTACAACTGGTCGATCCCCAGTGGTTCGGCAATGCATTCCAGTTGTGGACACACACCACCTGCGGCTACATCAAATCAATTTAATTTGATTGGCGCGAATCTACCTGTATTTCTCTGTCCTTCAGACAGTGGAACACCGATCGGGACGGAAACCAGTTCGACATACTATTCGAATGGTGCACACCGCACGAGTTACGGAGTTGCCGCGAATCAATACGATTCCGATAAAGCATCCTCCTTTCAGGGAGACACATATGCACAAAAAGGTGTGCTTGGTCTGAATGGTTCTGCCAGAATCTCGGCAATTACAGACGGAACCAGTAATACGGTCTTGCTGATCGAAACTCCTCTTTTGAAAACGACCAGTGGATCTGATACTTATGTAGGCTTTGGTCCTTTCTGGGATACTTTTACACATACCCATTTTATTCGACCTACCGGTCAGGGAATTAACCGACCTCGGAATGCTGCTTACAGTCAGCGGGTGTATGGGTGGGGAGCAGGAAGCTTTCACGTCGGTGGAGTTCACATTCTGCTGGGAGATGGTGCAGTCCGTTTCCTGAGTGAAAATGCAAATATGACCGCTGTTGTCCAGGCACTGATTTCTGCCAGGGGTGGCGAAGTGATTGGCGAATTCTAAAATAACATCATTTATCACATTCCCGCTGTATCGTGAGAAGACGGAAGCAGCGGGGATTTTGATTCAATATTCCCCAGTCTTGCTAGTCGAATGATCGCATACATGGATCATTATAAATTGATCTGTGGTTGGACGGGGAAAATATAGGGAAAGACAGAGTCATGAAAATAATATCATTTGAAAAAAAAATCGTCTGCTGCCTGCTCGTTCTGGCAGGACTGACCGGCTGTTCCGGCGGACAGTCACTGCCTGACCTGACTAGTGTCACTGGAAGCGTAATCCTGGATGGCAGTCCGTTACCGTCTGCCAACGTTCTTTTTCAGCCTCAGCAAGGTAAAACTGCCTTTGCGATGACCGATGAAAATGGAAAATTTGAGCTGATGTATAACCAGGATACAACGGGAGCCACTCCCGGCAGTTATACCGTCAAAATTTCGAAAGAGAAAAATCCGGAAGAACCCGGAAACGAACTGCTGCCCGCAAAATATAATGAGAAGTCAACTTTGAGCGCTGACGTCAAAACAGACCAGGAAAATGATTTTCAGTTTGAACTGACCAGTAAATAAGTCGGCCCCATATCAGATTGAGTAGAAATCCGGATCAAACTCTTCAGAGTTTTTTCCGGATTTTGTAAAAACCGGTAATCGATTTCCAGGCCAGGGGGAGTACGAACAGCCATAACAGGTAGTTCAAGGTGCCTGGCAGAAAATAAACATCAATGGGGATCCACGCATACACAAAAAAACGGGGTCGGACCAGCCAGCTGTAAGGAATCGCCAGTGAACTGCGAATCATGGCGAATACCACGACCAGCGTGTAGAAAAACAGATACAGCCCCCCGGTGACTACATTGACGACAGCATAATGAATCAGAGTAATGGTTGTGAAAGCTACGACCAGCTGGTCCGATGAGGTATCGGTAAATGATCCCTGATTTCCTGCCGTTCCCTGAAATCGGGCCAGCGGACCATCAATGCCGTCCAGCAGAACATGCAGTAATAGTAAACCGAACGACACCAGCCGCGCAGCTTCCCACGATTGCCCGAAAGTAAAACAGAAGCCGATTCCGCTAAGTAATGATAATAAGGTCAGATGGTTGGGAGTTATTCCCTGGAGCACAAACCATTTCAGCAGTGGAAGAAAGATCTGATGACGGCGAGACTGTGAAACGTCCATCAATGACTCTTCACCGCTTGAGTAGACTGACACCTTGCTTTTAACGGTTTTATTCTGTGTGCACATGTTATTTGATCATCGAATGATTACATCTTTTTTTATTCGATTGGCCCATTCCAAAAAGTGCTGTCTGATATCTTACATTGATAGAAAACAGCGGCGTTCGTTTTTTGTCTGAAAAATATTCAGAATCTGTACCGCAACTTTGGTTTGAAATGCCTTGAGATTTCTTAGGATTCCTTTTTATATGAGTCTGGTTTGATATGATAATGGATGATTTCTTACTGTATGTTCATATTCAGTTTGCCAGATGAAAGAAAAGCCATGAACCTGAGGTGGATCAATTCTAATTGTGTGAGAATATCAGGCGGATTATTTAGTTTGATGCTGGTATCCAGTCTTTGTGTAACAGGTTGGACTGCAGACCCAGAAAAAACGAGCGTATTTCCGGTGCACTTGCAAAAACGTGTGGAGAATCAGGCTGGCAAATCTCACCCGGTTAAAGAATCGGTTTACTGGAAACCGGAGCAAACTGCAATTATTGTCTGCGATATGTGGGATGATCATACCTGCAAGCAGGCCGCCAGGCGTGTTGCCGAGATGGCTCCGCATATGAATAAAACTCTGAACGCGGCCCGTAAAAAGGGGGTTTTTATTATCCATGCTCCCAGCGGTCGCATGAATTTTTATGATGGGACTCCCGAGCGTCAACGTGCCCTTGATGCTCCCTTTGCAGAAGCACCGCTCGATTTTAAGTGGAAATACTGGAATGATGAAAAAGAAGGAGCGCCGTTGCCGTTTGTCCGGGCAGGCGGTTGTGGCTGTAAAGTAAACTGCAAAGGCTGGGAACCCGATGAAACTGGTTTGCGGCATTGGAAAGGGGAGAAAATTCCCTGGACCCGACAGATAAAAACTATCGAGATTGCCGACGAAGACGCCATCAGCGATAACGGCCAGGAAATTTACAATCTGCTGGAAGCAAAGGGAATCAAAAATGTGGTCCTGATGGGAGTCCACACCAATCTGTGTGTCTGCGGCCGACCTTTCGGGTTACGTCAGATGGTGTATCAGGGGAAAAATGCTGTTCTCTGCCGTGATCTGACCGACTCCCTGTTTCAGCAGAATAATCCCCCGCTCAGTCATTTTCGTGGAACCGAACTGGTTATCGAACACATCGAGATGAAAATCTGTCCCACGATTACCTCTACCACATTTACTGGTAAACCGGCATTCCGTTTTGATGAAACTGCGACACATTGAAGTCAGAGTACTCGTACTCAGGGTAAATATCGCTGGCCATTCAGCAGCGAGAAGATTCGCTGTACCTGTTTAAAAAATTCATTTTAGAACTGACTGCAAGATGCATTCGCTCGATTACGGTGTCATTCTGGCCTATCTGTTGTTTTCGATTGGGTTGGGAATTTATTTCGGCCGCAACCAGTCGCGCCAGGAATTCTTCGCTGCCGGGAATTCCATGGGTTGGCTGCCTGTGGGACTGAGTGTGATGGCCACCCTGTTTTCTGCAAACAGTTTTGTCATGTATCCCTCAATTGCTTACGGCAGTGGACTCAGGATCAGTCTGTTTCTGATAGCCATTTCATTGATGGCTCCCCTGGTTCTCTGGGTATTTATTCCCGTTTATGCACGGCTGAAGTGTCAAACGGCGTATGAATATCTGGAAAGACGGTATCACGTTTCCGTTCGTTCCCTTGCCAGCGGGCTATTTATTTTTCTACGCATCGGCTGGATGGCTTCTGCAACTTATGCTGCTTCCGTTGTGCTGGCGAATGTCATGCAGGTCGATCAGGTAACAGTCATCGTTGTGCTGGGCGTTGTCTCGATTTTTTATACAATGCTCGGTGGACTGCGGGCGGTCATGTGGACTGACGTGTTACAGTTTTTTATCTTCAGCCTGACGATCTTATTGACACTTGGGCTGATTTTGAACCAGACGGAGGGGGGCGTGTCAGGGATGTGGTCGACCTATTTTGAAGGTCGGGATAATGTCCTCATTGATTTTACACCTTCGATGACTTTGGAGTATGGCAGTTGGGCCTTGTTGATTGGCCTGTTTCTGGAGGGATTGTCTGCGTTTGGTGCAGATCAGGTGGCCGTTCAGCGTTACATCTCTGCCCGCTCTGAAAAAACATCACAAATTGGTTTCTCAATTAATATCCTGGGAATGTGGATTGTTGTTCCAGGATTGCTGGCGATTGGAGTCGGTCTGTATTCTCATTATCAACAGTTTCCCGAGGAAATCGTCTCTGTACTGACGACCGAACTGAATGGAGAACTGCCTGACTGGAGATCCGGAGACGGGATGACGATTCCTGAATATTATGCATCCTATCCCCAATATGTGGCTGAGGATATCCGGGCCTTAAACAAACAGGATGAAGCGCTGCCGCAATATGTTCGTCTCCATTTTCCACCTGGAGTAGTCGGTTTATTTCTAGTGGCATTAATGGCGGCAGTGATGTCCAGCATCGATTCAGGAATTCATTCTGTGACGACGGCGCTCATGGTCGATTTTCGAGATCGTCATTTTGCGCATTGGAAACCGGAAAATAATATGGTCGAAATGTTGCAGGATCGCGCACTGGTGGTGCTGATTGGAATTCTTTCAATTTTTCTTGCCTGCAATGTCGGTGAGATGGGAGATGTGTTTGCTATCGGGAAAAAGATGACTGCTGGCTTTGGCGGTCCCTTGCTGGCTGTATTTATCCTGGCACTCTTTTGCAAAAACTCAACGACCGTCGGCGTGATGACCGGAGCGCTTTCGGGAGCATTGATTACAATTTCCCTGATGTATCTGGCGGCAGACTGGTTTTCTGTCTGGTTCTGGCCGATTGGTTTTGGTCTGACAATGCTGATTGGCCTGGTTGTCAGTCTGTTAACTGCGAAAACGATGCCGCATGCTGGTGAAGAATCGCTCACTTATTGGAATGTGATTCACGGAAATTTCAAGAATCCCCAGGATAACGGAGAGTAGATTTCACATGAAATATGCGGAAATGACAGCTGTTGAACTGAAAAATATATCTCGCGAGGAGACTCTGGTCATTCTGCCGATCGCTGCTGTCGAGCAGCATGGACCACACATGCCAACCGGTACGGATGACATTATCTGTACTGCAGTCGCAGAAAAAGTGGAAGAACGACTCAAAGAAAAAATCGTACTTTTACCAACGCTCTGGCTGGGGGCCAGTCAGCATCACCTGCGCTGGGGAGCTACGTTGACGTCCCGGGTAGAAAACTATGAGACGCTACTTTGTGAAATATGCGAATCACTGCTGAAGGATGGATTTCGCCGTGTCATGATTTTGAACGGTCATGGTGGGAATATTGGTCCCATGCAGATTGCTCTGCGACGCCTGCAGGTTGATTTTCCTAATTGTCAATTGCTGGCAGCATCTTACTGGTCGATTGCTGAAGAAGAAATCGCTTCTGTGATGCAAGGTGACTGCAAAACTGTCGGGCATGCCTGCGAAGCGGAAACCTCACTGATTATGTATCTGCGACCGGAACTGGTTCGAAGTGCCAGGGTGGAAAATTTCGATGATTATGTCCCCGACCTGGTTGATGGCGTTTATGTCTGTCGCGACATGTTCCAGCGGACCAGTGCGGGGGCAACCGGTCGCCCCGACCTGGCCAGTGCCGAAAAAGGGGACAAAATGTTTTCGCAGATCGTTAAACGTGTCTCTGATGTGATCAGGCATCTGACAGAAGAACCGCTCTCCAATTATCCCTGATTTGAGCCGCTCCGTTGATGACCAGTCTGGAGACTATTGGGGAAAATCGTTGGTATCAAAACGATTCATTTCCAGTGCCGCCTGCCGGTCCAGGCTGGAAGAGCCGACCTTTGTTGTGAATCCGATAGCACAGTTTTTTCTCTGAAGGATTTCGAGAGTGTCTGTATTGTATGCACCATAAGGATAACACATGATCCAGTTTCTCGTGGGGGCGCCGACATTGGTGAGAAACTGAAGTGAGCGGTCAATTTCCTGTTCCTGGGTGTCAGCATCGACGGCATTCAACCAGAAATGATGGTAGGTATGGCTGCCAACATACATGCCGGATCGCACCAGTTCCTCAATTTCCGCTGCCGTCATGTAAAGTTCTTTGCTGAACTCTGCTTCAGACTTTTCCACATATTTTTCAAACAGTTGTCTGGTTATTTCCGTTCGTAATTCGAAAGGAAGTTCTCTTTGCAGCATTCGCTTGATGTATATGATCTCAGCAGGATCGTAGCGACCTGGTTGGGCCAGTCGGGAGATATGCTGTTCAATAAATGATTCTGAAAAATCTCTGGCTCGCAGTCCATCATTTAGATCGTTAAAGAGGCGATTGGTGTCAGTTGCTGATGCCAGAATGAAATGGATGGCATTCACATCCAGCAGGCTGTTCTCTTCAACTGGTCGGGCGGGAGGAAAAAAACACCCGCTGATTTTGCGTTTCATTAATTCTGGAAACACAAAGTCGAAGTGATCCCGATAGCCATCATCAAAGGTAAGCAGGCAGGCCTTTTCAGGGAAGTCTTCCGATTCGCCGGTAATGTACGCGATTAACTGTTCTGCCGAAATGAATTCATACTGACTGCCGAGGTAATCCAGTTGCCTTTTGAAACCATCAAATTCAAGCCCCTTGATGCCGGGGTACCGGGAATTTTTGATTTCCCGGACATAGTGATACATGACGGTGGTCAAGTCGCCCGGTTTCTGCATGCTCGCATCCATTACTGGTTGACAGCCTCAATCACATAAGAAGAAGAGTAGGGAACAAGGCGATGATTTGTGATCATTTTATCTGATGCAAATCGTGCCACTTCTTTATGGATTGTGAAAACCTCGCTGTTTTCCATCACATTGACAGGGAATGGATGGAAATGGACGGGGAAGACAGAGGTGACGCTGAATCCTGCACGTTCGATTTTGCTGGCCAGGTCACTGGGAGTGAACTGGTATCTTGTATCAACGCCGATTCCCGTTAATGGATGAGTATCGGGTTGCACATATTCGGCTTTCAGGTTTCTGATACATTCAATGGCTTCTTCCTGGGATTCGCTGGTATGAAATGCAACGGCTTCTTCAATCAGTGAATCGAGAGTTCCCAGTTCTTTTTCAATGTTTGTGAATTGATTCATGGAATGAACATTAAACAGTCTGTTACGAGATCCAATTGCAATCGAGCCTCCGGGATTACAAATGGATTTCAAAAGCTGCAGGAATTCGTCGAGTTGTTCCAGAGAGATATATTCAATAAAGCCTTGGGCGCTGATGACGTCAAAACTCTGATCGCTCTCAAAATCGAAAACGGAACCGCAGATAAATTCTGCAGACGCTGAGGTGTTCTCATTATTCTTTCTGGCAATCTCAATCATGTCTTCAGCAAAATCAAGTCCCAGTGAGTTCCAACCATTCGTAGATGCTTCAATGGCTAACTGTCCGGTGCCACAACCGACATCGAGTAAGGCCGATCCTGTCGGATATTTTTTCATTGTCTCCATCACTGCCTGATGGCGGTTATGAATCGTGCTGAAAACTTCATCTTCAGCCTTAATTTGCCATTCCTTCGCATGTGATTTGAAAAAACGATATGTCTGATCTTGCTGTGACATAGATACTTCCTGTCAGAAATCTATTATGTAAGTTCGAGTACCAGCTTGTGAAACAGTACTGTGTGTTGGATTTTCGGGATTGGACTGTTTCCAACTATTCCAATAATAATTACGCCACCTTATCTTTTGTTTTAGGCACCAGGGCCTGAATAACAACCTTGGCGATACGTTTATGGCATAGTCCGTCGCAATTCCATGCCTTACGCACCTTTGCTCCGCGTTGCTGACGTACTTCCTCTGAATCTTTTTGAAGCGAGGTGAGTACCTTGGTGCCTTCTTCTACTGTGGTTGAGAAAGTGCCCCAGTCATAGAGATTTAGAGGGATGGCATAAGAACTGTAATCCCGATTTGAGTTGAATAAGGCAACCTGTTTTCCAAACAGTGCCGCTTCAACGGCAACCGTCGATTTATGAGTGATGAGAATATCGCAGGCTTCAGTTGCCAAAGGCAGTGGTGTTGTATCATCAAGAAATGCTGCTGCACCCAGGCGGCGGATGACGTTCTCTGCGACCTGTCTGTTGCTGTTGGGGTGGGGTCTGATTGAGACCTTAAGTTCAGGTTTTAGCGCGAGTGCCCGCTCCAGGCAGCAGACGATCAATTCTTCCACTTCATCCCAGCCAGGTTTCATTGCGTAAAGTGCTAACAGATCATCAGTTTGAATCTGATGATCCTGACGCCAGACCGGAGCATTGCTTTCTGTGATTGAAGATTGATAAACCCAGTCAAAATTCGGGTTTCCAGTTACTGTCATAGCGGACCGCTGTAGACCACGGTTGACTAGATTATCAGCTGCCTGCTGAAAGGGGACACAGACATAGTCGGCCGGGATGTCATTGTGAGACCCAAGTCCGAAAAGATCCAGTACGCCGACTGAAGGAATCCCCCGTTCGGCGGCAATACGGATTGATGCCAGTTCTGCGCGGGGGGAGTTGGTTGTCAGCAGGACATCCGGCTGTAGCCAGTCAAAGAAACGTCGTAATGGATTGAGAGGTAGAAAAGACTGCCTGCCGATCCGTTCAAACTCCTGCTGTGCTGCTTCGATTCCCAGTTGGTCTTCCAGGTCGGCGTATGAGAGCCCCAGGTAGGCAATTGATTCTTCCAGAGAGTTGACTTTGTTACCCTGGTGCATCTCTTCTGCCAGACGTGTTCCGTGTTGTATCGCCCGAGTATCTTCCGGCCGGAGGATGTCCCGGAAACCGAGGGGAGAAAAACCGGCATTTCGCAGGGGGGCAGCGGCGGTTGTCAGGCCAAGAACTTGAATGTCATATCCATGTGACTCCAGGTATTTGAGTACGGGGATCAGCATGAGGACGTGTCCGCCTCCGTAGCTGACTGCCAGCACGCGTTTTGATTTAGTCCGGTGAGAGAGCATTTATGCGTCGATATTCTGGGGAAATATGCTGATTTCAGAATCATTTAAATAGAAAACTGCTCGGATTAACTGAGATATTCCTTCTTCTGTCAAGACGAAATCAATAACCAAACCAGGGCGCATTTGGTGGACGAAAGAATATTTGGACTCTATCAGAAGCTGTATTTCTCTGGAATCAGCCTGTTTATCGGCCTGAAAGCTAAAAACTGCTCTTCCGTTAAGTGTCCAGAATATTCAAAATACGCAACTTCAATACAACAGGAATCTAATATCAGAGTTCGATGATTGCCTCAGCAGTAGGGGGGAGTGTCACGGAGTGCCACTTCATCGTTGAGGACAGTTGCAGCAAGCTGAACAGGGTTGTTCAAATCTGACGGAAGGAATCGTAATGTGTGGGATTATTGGCGGATATGATCGCGAACGGCGGCCGTTTGGAACAGCGCTGGCAGAGCGAGCCTGTGATCGCATGCTTCACCGGGGACCCGATGATCGGGGTATCTTCGAGGCAGAGGGAATGCTGGTGGGAAATCAGCGTCTGTCGATTCTCGATCTGGCAGGCGGGCATCAACCCATGTTTTCGGATGATCAGCAGATCGTGGTTGTCCAGAATGGGGAAATTTATAACTTCCAGGAGCTTGCAAAAAATCTGAACTGTCGCACCAGTTGTGACACGGAAGTCATCCTCCGACTGTATGAACGAGATGGAGAAAATTTTGTTAAACAGCTGAATGGTATGTTTGCCATTGCCATTCTTGATCGGCGAAAACAGTGTCTCCTGCTGTATCGTGATCGAATTGGCCAGAAGCCGTTGTATCTGCATGATGATGGAACGCGGCTGCTGTTTGCTTCCGAAATCAAGTCTCTGTTTGCGATGGGAGTGAAGGCAGAGATGAACTGGGATGGATTTGATGCCTATCTCACGTACAATTTTGTACCTCCTCCCATCACCCTGTATCAAAATATTACCCATTTAATGCCGGGGCATCTGCTCAAGGTGAATCAACAGGGAACCGAAATCAGACGCTGGTGGGATCTGGCAGAAAAACCTGTGGAATGTCGATCAGAATCGGCCTGGTCAGAAGAGATCGTTGAAACACTGCGGGCAGCGGTGAATATTCGTCTTCGAGCCGATGTGCCGTTAGGCGCTTTTTTGTCGGGAGGAATCGACAGTTCATCCGTGGTCTCACTGATGAGTCGCGAACTGCCTCACCCAGTGCAGACATTTTGTATCGGGTTTGATGATCCTCGTTTTGACGAATCACATTATGCACAGGAGCTGGCAAATTTATTTCAGACCCGACATACCTGTGACGTTGTGAGTCCTAATTTGACATCCAGCTGGCCTTTGACGTTATATCACAATGATCAGCCTCACGGGGATGTCTCTTTTATGCCTACGTACCGGGTCAGTCAACTGGCGCGGAAAGCGGTCAAAGTCGTTCTGACCGGTGATGGTGGAGATGAGTTATTTGCCGGCTACGATGTTCATCGGAACTTTTTTGCGAATCAGGATCTCACGCTGCCACGTGAGCAAATTGAATCCGCTTACATCAGCGCAATCAGCCTGTTACAGCCTGCTGAGAAGCAGAAACTTTTTTCTTCATCCACCCGACAACAGCTGGCGGGATTAGATGCGAGTCGTTTCGCCCGGTCTCATTTACAGGATTTCCGTCATCTGGATCCCATTAATCAAGCTTTGGCCCTTGATACGCGAATGTTGCTGCCCGGTAATAATCTGGTGAAACCCGATAAAATGGCGATGGCTGTTTCACTGGAACCGCGTGCGCCTTATCTGGATTATCGCATGGTCGATCTGGCGTTTCGCATACCAGGCTCCATGAAATTGAGGGATGGTGTTACGAAATCCATTCTCAAGAAAGCCTGCGAATCAATTCTGCCCGAGAAGATTATTTATCGTAAAAAACAGATGTTTACAGTGCCCATCGGAGAATGGTTTAAACGCGAATTATCCCCGTTTGTCAATGAAGTTCTGCTGTCTGAGCGATCACTGGATCGAAAAATGTTCCAACCGGAACGGGTCCGGGAAATGATCAATGATCATCAAAATGAAAAGGTCAATCACACGCGCGCTATTCGTGCGCTGCTGGCATTAGAGCTCTGGCAGCGTACTTTTATAGATCAGACATTTGATCATGCACCAACTTTTGCAGAACTGGGGATCAACAGCTCTGTCGAACTGGGGACCGGTTCTTCCATTGCAGCCTGAACTTCGCATTTGTTTATATCAACAATTCGGATAAGTGAAAAATCATGGACGATTTTAAACTGTCGCAAACATCGACTGAAAAAACGAATCTCAGCCAGGGGGGACCACATTTTGATCCTCAACTGATGAAACAACATCAAGCTGCAGATGCATCAGAGACTGATGTCAATTCTGGGTATTTTTTAAAGCGCCCTTTTGATCTGCTGCTAAGCAGTATGGCACTGGTAATTTTGTCTCCCGTGTTTTTACTGATTGCCAGTATGATCAAGCTTACTTCACCGGGGCCCGTTTTTTTCAGGCAGGAACGTCTGGGGGTGAATGAAGAACCGTTCTTAATCCTGAAATTTCGTTCGATGCGATCGGGGTCTGAAAAAACAGGTTCTCAATTTACGAGATCCAATGACTCCCGCATTACCCCTGTTGGAAAATTGATTCGTAAAACCAGCCTGGATGAACTGCCTCAACTGATTAATATTTTTCGCGGGGAAATGAGTCTGATTGGACCGCGACCTTATGTCGGATTTGAGTTGAAAGATGCTTCTCCTGCCATCCGGGCGAGACGGTCCAGCGTACGGCCGGGGATTTCCGGACTGGCCCAGGTTTCTGGACGCAGTGCTTTGTCTCAGGCAACGGTAATTGAATTTGATCTTAATTATGTAGAGCAATGCAGTTTGTGGTTCGATTTGAAAATCGTGTGTCGAACACTACAGAAAGTGATTGCCTGTGATGGTAGCAATTGAAATGCTGTTCATGTTGTAAGTGATATGTGCGTAATGGATTATGTGAAATTATAAGCGGTGATACGATCAGGTTGTCTGGAAGGGCTCACTCTGAGTGTAATAAATTCAAAGTGTGAGAAATTAGTATCGCAATGGAGCAGCATTCATGCTATTGAACGCTTAAGTATTGTCTTAATCAAAAGGGGACCGGGAGTGGAAATAATCCCTCGACTCAGATGATTTGACTTCGAGGCGGACAGCCTCTTTTACTGGAATGGAACTAATGCACATTTTTGAGGGCAACTCAAGTCAAATCGATACACTTGATTTCGGGTATATTAACCGAACTCGATTTCAGGATATTGCGTTTCGGGTTGGGGTGTACCTGGCGATATTTGCTGGATTTGCGATTCCAGTTTCGACCAGTTTGACTTCCGTCTATAATCTGGGAATTTTTATCTGCTGGGTACTCTCCGGGCAATATCGGGTTACGTTCGCCTGTTTTAAAAAATACCGGATTGTCACGATTTCGGTGGTTCTGTTCTGCTGTCTTGCCTGTAGTCTGCTATACACACCTGAGGTTCTGTCGCTGGCATCCAGAAATTTATTTAAGTACCGCCAGTTTCTGATGATGCCAATCTACCTGGCATTTTTTATTGATCCGCGCGCGCGAAGGCGTGGGATTCAGATGTTCGAGCTGGCAATGATAATCACATTGATTGCCTCGCTGAGCTGTTGGATATTTTCGATTGATTATTCTGTGCGTCTTATGGATAACGCAATCTTTAAGAACCGGATTACACAAAATATCCTGATGTCATTTCTGGTCTATATTGCTGCCTGGAAATTTCTGGAACACCCGGCCAGACGCTGGCCATATGCCCTGGTCGCTGTCATCGCCACCTTTAATGTTTTGGCAATTGTTCCGGGGCGCTCCGGGTATGTGGCTTTGGGTATCCTGATTGGCCTGCTCATGTATCAGAAGCTGGGGGCAAAAGGAATATTACCCGCAGCAGCCTGTGTGGGTCTCATTGGGCTGGTGACTTATCACAATTCAGAACGATTTCATAATCGGATCAATGAAGTCGTAAAAGAAATAAAAGAATATCGCAATTCAAGTAAGAGTCGCAGCTCAGTGGACCTGCGACTGGAGTTTTATGAAAACGGTTTGCAGATTGCCAAATCAAGTCCTCTGATGGGCTCGGGGATCGGCAGTTTTGCCATGAAATATCGAGAACTGATGGAGCAGAAAGGTCAGCTTGTTACTGAGAACCCACATAACGAATATGTGATGCTGCTGGTTCAAAATGGAATCATCGGTGTCGGACTCTTTCTGTGTTTCTTCTGGGTAAGTTGGCTGACGACACGTCAACTCACTGGAATTGACCAGGCCCTGGGGCAGGCGGTCCTGGCAGTCTACCTGCTTGTCTGTATGGTCAATTCTCTGATGCTGGACACGACCGAAGGCTGTCTGTTTGGTTACCTGGTAGGTTTGACGCTGGCAGGAGGGGTTGCCGGAATCAAAGTAACTCAGGAGGAAAATCTTCTGAAATCCATTCCGAATTCTCAGCCTGAAGAAGAGTCTGCACGTGAAGCGGCTTAATGCAGGAGGGCGAATATTTGGACGATTCAGATCATCTCCGATCGGGGAATTGATTCCACCTTTACACAAAAAACAGGTTGAAATATGATCTGCCTCGTGCTCCTTTCTTTTGGTCGGCGATCATGATTCCGGGAGTAGAGAGTTTGTTCTTGAGAAACTGACGATCAGATAATAATGAGGAAGGGGGCCAGGGATGGCCGGCGCGATTGGATTAATTACTGCCCGAGGTGGTTCAAAAGGGGTGCCTCGGAAGAATATCAAAGTCCTGGCTGGGAAACCTCTGATTGCCTGGACGATTGAAGCAGCGCTTCAGAGCCAGGAACTGGAGCGGGTGATTGTTTCAACTGATGATAAAGAAATCGCATCAATTTCCCGGCAGTATGGTGCAGAGGTCCCTTTTCTCAGACCTCTGAAGTTGTCTCTGGATGGTTCAAGTCATGCTGATGTTGTGCTGCATGCCATCGACTGGCTGATTGAGCATGAGCAGTATGAGTCTGAATATATCACAATGCTTCAGCCAACCTCACCCTTCCGGATTGCTGATGATATTGACGGCTCCATTCGATTTGCCAGAGAGAAAAATGCGAAAGCAGTCATTGGGATGATGGAAGCTCCCAGCCACCCGGTCTGTTTGCGGTTGATGACGGAAGCAGGTCTGCTGGTGGAATTGACGCCACAGCAGGAAGAGTCTGCGCTCCGCAGGCAACTCTTGCCGGAGGTCTATGCGTTTAATGGTGCATTGTATGTACTCCGGACCGAGGAATTCAGGAAAACGAAAACGTTTCGTCCTCAGGGGGAAACTTATGGGTATAAAATGCCTGCAGAGCGGTCCTGGGAAATTGATACAGAATGGGAATTTCTCGTTGCCAGTCTGTTGATGGAGAATCAAGTCAGTCAGACGGCAACACGAACAGCTGCCTGAAATCAGGGAGCAGCTCTGCGGGATTCTATTTGAATAATGCAAATCATGCGCGAACTCATTCCGTTATCCATTCCCCATCTTGCTGGAAATGAATGGAACTACCTGAAGGACTGCCTCGATTCGGGGTGGGTTTCTTCTGTTGGTTCTTATGTTGACATGTTCGAGCAACGGATCAGTAAATATGTAGGGACAGAATATGGTATCGCCACCGTCAACGGTACTGCTGCTTTGCACCTCAGTCTGCTGGCATGTGGAGTGCAACCCGGTGATGAAGTCATTGTCCCCGCTTTTACTTTCATTGCGCCAGTAAATGCGATTCGATACTGCGGAGCGAATCCCGTATTGATTGGATCCGAATCGAAAACGATGAATCTCGATGTTCAGAAAGTACAGGAGTTTCTGGAAGAGGAATGTATTTCAGATCCAGCAGGGCTGAAAAATAAACAGACTGGACGCTACATCAAGGCTATCTTACCGGTTCATGTTTTTGGTCATCCTGCGGAAATGTCGTCACTGGTTTCGCTTGCAGACAGGTATCAGTTACCCGTTATAGAAGATGCTTCGGAAAGTCTCGGGTCTGAATATCGGGGAAAGAAAACAGGTTCGCTCGCTACAGTCGGATGTTTTTCATTTAACGGGAATAAAATCATTACCTGTGGCGGCGGAGGCATGGTAACAACAAACCAGGAGTACCTGGCGCGACGGATCCGCCATCTCAGTACGCAGGCCAACAGCAAACCGTTTGAATACGAACACGACGAAGTGGGTTATAATTATCGACTGACCAATATTCAGGCGGCCCTGGGAGTGGCACAGCTGGAGCAACTCGATTCCTTTCTGGAAATTAAACGAAGCAACGCAGAACTTTACAGGCAGCTGCTTTCTGAAATCCCTCAGGTTGATCTGGCCTGGGAAGAACCCTGGGCAAAAAGCAATTTCTGGCTGTGTACGCTACTGGTTCCAGCAGCGGACCGGAAACCTCTCATGGATCATCTCCTTTCCGAGAATATCCAGGTCAGGCCAGCGTGGAAACTTATGCATACCTTACCAATGTACCAGGACTGTCAGAAGTATCGACTGGAAGAAACGGAAGCAGTGTTTGAGCATTGTATCTCGATCCCATCCAGTGTGCAGTTGACTGAGGAGGAAATCAGGTTTGTAGTGAAGAGTATTCAAACCTATTTTGATCAGTCATGAATCATTCACCGGAATCCATCATTCTGTTAGGAGGCGGAGGTCACGCCAAGGTGCTGATCGATCTGATTCTTCACGGTGAATCGTTTCAAGTGCTTGGAATTCTGGATCCTGAGCTTGTCATCGGACACACAATCAAAGGGATTCAAGTTCTGGGAACCGATGCGATGCTTACAGAAGTGTACGAACAGGGAATCAGGCATGCTGCGGTTGCCGTTGGTAGCACTGAATCGAACGGTTTAAGGAAAAAATTATTTAACCTATGTCGGGATCTGGGTTTTCAGCAACCGGCTCTGATTCATCACCAGACGGTGCTGGCGTCAGATGTCAAGCTTTGTGAAGGATCTCAAATTATGGCCGGGGCAATCATTCAAACTGATACAGAGATCGGGGAGGGAGTTGTCGTGAATACGGGAAGCCGGATCGATCATGACTGTCGGATCGGCAAGCATGCCTTTCTGGCACCAGGTGTAACATTATGTGGTGGTGTTTCAGTTGGTGAGAGTGCATTTCTAGGAGCAGGGGCGGTTGTCATTCAGGGTGTGAATATCGGTGAAAATGCAGTCATTGCAGCAGGCGCTGTCGTGACGCGAGATGTCAGAGACGGAGCTTTAGTCAAAGGAGTGCCAGCGAAATGAGTGTATTTGTCATCGCAGAAGCAGGTGTGAATCATAACGGGAGTGTGGAAACCGCCAAAAAAATGATCGATGCCGCGGTGGAAGCGGGTGCAGATGCAATTAAATTCCAGACATTCAAAACGGAAAAACTTGTCTGTAAATCTGCGCCTCAAGCGGAATATCAGTTGAAAAACAGTGTGGAAAACGGAGAAGAGGATACTCAGTTTACGCTGCTGAAGAAACTCGAAATTAACAGGGAAACGCATCTGGAATTATTTGACTATTGTCGGGATGCCGGAATCGTTTTTATTTCCACTCCGTTCGACCTGGAAAGCATTGACCTGTTGAAAGGCCTCGGTCTGGAACGAATCAAGGTTCCCTCTGGTGAAATTACCAACTATCCCTACCTGAAAAAAGTGGGAGAGACTTTTCATAAAGTAATTCTTTCTACCGGGATGGCAGACCTGGGCGAGATCGAAGATGCTCTGGATATCCTGATCGCCGCTGGAATAGAGCGTGACAACATCACAGTCCTGCATTGCAATACTGAATATCCCACGCCGATTCAGGATGTAAATCTCAAAGCGATGCAGACCATCAGAGATGCCCTGGGAGTGAAAGTCGGATATTCTGATCATACACTCGGTATAGAAGTTTCCATCGCTGCAACCGCCTTGGGAGCATGTGTCATTGAGAAACATTTTACACTCGACAAAAATATGGAAGGCCCTGATCATGCTGCCTCTCTGGAGCCGGATGAGCTATTGATGCTCGTTCGTGGAATTCGTAATACGGAAAGGTCACTGGGGAGCCCGCTGAAGAAGCCCTCTTTTTCGGAAGCAAAGAATAAACCTGTTGTCCGCAAGAGTATTGTCGCTGCAGAATCCATTAAAAAAGGAGAGCCGTTTACTGAACGTAACCTCTGTGTCAAACGCCCGGGAACAGGTATCAGCCCCATGCTCTGGGATCAGATGCTGAACCAGATCGCCCGGCGGGATTATCAGGAAGACGAAATTATTGAATTATGAGTAAAACGGTCTGTCTGATAACCGGTTCGCGCGCGGAATATGGTCTGTTGAGACCTCTACTGGACGAACTGCAGGCTGATTCAGAAATCAGACTGCAACTGCTGGTGACCGGGTCTCATCTGTCTCCAGAATTTGGGCTGACTTATCAGGAAATCGAAACAGACGGGTATCGGATCGATGAAAAAGTGGAAGTCGTCATGAGTTCAGATTCCCCGGTCGGAATCTGTAAATCCATGGGGCTGGGATTGATCAGTTTTTCCGAGGCATATTCCCGTCTGAACCCTGATTTGATCGTCGTTCTGGGGGACCGTTATGAAATCTTCAGCGCAGTTTCTGCTGCTCATATCAGCCGCATTCCTGTAGCGCATTTACATGGCGGCGAAGTGACAGAAGGTGCATTTGATGATGCCCTGCGACATTCAATCACAAAAATGAGTTACCTGCATTTTACAGCGAACGAAGACTACCGCAGGCGTGTGATTCAACTTGGAGAAAATCCGGATCGAGTTTTTAATGTGGGAGCGATCGGATTGGATAATATCACTCGACTCAAGCTGCTCAGTCGAGGGGAACTCGAAGACAGTCTGGGGTTTCAGTTTAATCGCCGCAATCTTTTGTGTACATATCATCCGGTGACGCTGGAGTCAGATACGGCTGAATCCCACATGCAGAATTTATTAAATGTGCTGGAACAGCAGGAAGACACAACCATTATTTTTACGAAATCAAACGCTGATACCAGTGGACGAATCATTAATCAGATGATTGACGAATTTGTTCAAAAAGATCGTAATCACTACCACGCTTATGCGAGTTTAGGGCAACTGCGATATTTATCACTGATGCAATATGTCGATGCCGTAGTGGGAAATTCTTCGAGTGGAATCATTGAGGCTCCGAGTTTTGGCATTGGAACTGTGAATCTGGGCGATCGGCAGAAAGGGAGAGTTCGGTCAAAACTGGTGATCGACTGCGGGCCGGACGAAACTGCTATAGCCACAGCGTTTAAAACGTTATATTCTCCCGCCTTTGATAAGCTTCGGAAGACTGCCACCAACCCCTATGGGGATGGTCAGTCAGCACCGCGAATCGCCAGAATACTCAGAGAAAGTACTCTGACACAGACGACACAAAAATCGTTTTATGATCTGGCGAGTGACCGCGTATCGCCTCACGGCGTTAACAGGGTACCTGCAAACTGAAATGAATCCTGTGACTGATAAGATATCTCAGCCGGGAGAGGGAGACCAGGGATGGACTCGATCAATGAGTGTCTGATCAATGAGACAGCAGATATCAGAGACACAATCCGCGCCATCGAATCTGGCAAAAAAGGCATCGCGGTGGTGGTTGATCACTGCGGTACGTTACAGGGTGTTGTTACCGACGGTGATGTCCGGCGTGGTTTACTGGCAGGACAGAAACTGAAAGATTCTGTCACAGCGATTATGAATCGCAGGCCAACCAAGGCAGATGTGTGTTCCTCGCAGGCATCAATTATCGAATTGCTGGAACAGAGTGGTCTGGAAGCACTGCCACTCGTGAATGAGCAAAACTGCGTCGTTGATATTGCATTACTTTCAGCAATCAGACGCCATTCGGATCCGGGACAGGCAACCGGGTTCAGTAGTGCCCTCATCATGGCTGGTGGTGAAGGGCGGAGATTATTACCGCTGACTGAGAATCTGCCTAAACCCCTGGTAGAAGTAGGGGGGATGCCTCTGATTGAACGACAGGTCCGCAGAATCGCACATGCCGGCGTCAATCGAATTTACGTCGCAGTGAATTATCTGGCCGAAATGATTGAATCACACCTGGGAGATGGCAGCCGATTTGGTGTGGAGATTCATTACTTACGCGAACCGAAAAAGCTGGGTACGGCTGGATCGCTTTCGCTGATCACAGAAAAACTGGATGGTCCACTGCTGTTAATGAATGGAGATGTCTTTACCTCGATCAATTTTCAGTACTTACTGGATTTTCATTCTAAGCACCAGCCTCTGATTACTGTCGCCGCCATTGATTATCATGTCGAGATCCCCTATGGAGTCATCAAGACAGAGGGGCCATTTGCCATTTGCCTGGAAGAAAAACCGTCACAGCAGTTTTTATGTAACGCTGGCATTTATGCGCTATCCCCCGAAGCTGTCAGTCGTGTTCCCCCTAATCAGATATTCAATATGACCGATCTTATCGAGTCCGGACTGTCACAGAAAGACGGAGTCGCTGTGTTTCCGGTACATGAGTACTGGTCTGATATTGGGACTCATGCAGAACTGGATAAAGCACGCTCTGAATTGAAGATCGTGAGAGAAACCCTGGGTGACCTGGAAGAAAGTGATGAAATTGCGGTACACATTGAATTAAACCACCGCAGGGCAGCATAGACCTTTTAAAAGCGAAATACTAAAGAAATCAAGCATGTCAGAGTCATTAAAAGATCAACAGGTTCTGGTCACAGGGGCCGATGGTTTCATCGGGAGCCACCTGGTCGAACAGCTTGTCGCCTCCGGTGCGCGGGTACGTGCACTGGTGTATTACAATTCCTGGAACCAGATTGGCTGGTTGAGCGATCTTTCGAATGAAGTACTGCAGTCGATTGAAATCATCCAGGGAGATATTCGGGATACCGAACGGGTTAAGGGAGCTGTCACAGGCTGCGGATATGTCTTTCATTTATCAAGCCTGATCGCCATTCCCTATAGCTACGTAGCAGCCCGTTCCTACGTCGATACCAATATCACAGGGGCATTAAATGTTCTGCAGGCATGTCGCAGTTCAGACAGTCTTACCAGGCTGGTACATGTTTCCACTTCGGAAGTATATGGCTCTGCGCAACGGGTCCCCATTGATGAAGATCACCCCCTGGTCGGTCAGTCACCTTATTCTGCCAGTAAAATCGGCGCGGATAAGATGGCTGAAAGCTATTATCTATCGTTTGAATTGCCCGTTGTCACGGCTCGTCCTTTTAATACCTATGGACCGCGGCAGACGGCCCGCGCCGTAATTCCGACTATTGCCAGCCAGCTACTTTCTGGCTGTTCAGAATTAAAGCTGGGCGCATTAACTCCCACACGCGATTTTAATTTTGCTACTGATACGGCGGCAGGAATGATTGCCCTGGCACTTTGTAAACAGGCCGAGGGAGAAGTCGTCAATATAGGGAGTGGCAGAGAATGGTCTATTGAGGAAACTGCGAAAATTCTGATGGAAGTTACGGGATGTGAGGTACCCATCCTGTGTGATGAGGACCGAATTCGTCCCGAAAAAAGTGAAGTCAATCGCCTCCTGGCAGATAATACGAAAATTCAGAAACTGACTGACTGGAAGAGCCAGGTCTCTTTTCAGGCAGGGCTTGGTGCCACTGCCGATTGGATCGGACGGAATCTTCAGTATTTCAACGTAGAGCGCTATACCATCTGACGGCCTTACGACATGATTTCTGAAACAAATAATTTATAACGAAGTTGTAGCGTACATGACACAACGAGCCACGTCACTCTCAGCGATGTTTGTAACCCTGGCGATGCTGCTGGGGCGAATGACAGGTCTGTTGCGCGTCTTGGGACTTGCAATGGTGCTCGGTGTTACCCATGCGAATGATCTTGCCATACTGGTCATTTCCGTCCCGGATATCCTGAATGCCATGCTGGTGGGAGGCGCTTTAGGAGTGGTTCTCATACCAGAGATGCATCGTCGCAGTGAATTGTCTGAACAGCCTGCCGGTCAGTTGATTGTCCAGACTTTTTTTGTGATCGCTGTTCTGACCAGTGCTCTGGCATTCCTGTTGAATATGGGAGGGACCTGGTTTACAGAGCTCCTTGCTTCCGGGTTCACTCCAGATCAAATAAAAGAGACCGGTAAACTGATTTCCATTGTATTGATAGCATTTCCCATCAGCGCTGTCACTGCGGTCACTTCTGCCGTTCTGCAGGGGCACCATAAACCAGTGATTCCCGCTTATGGTAACCTGTTTTTTAATCTTGTCCTGATCATGGTGATTTTTCTCTGGGTGACACCAGGGCACATAGAGATTCTCGCTTGGGCAGTGGTGGCGGCAAGTGCATTTCGGTTACTGACTCAACTCATCTGCTGTTATTTTGTAACTGATTTGAAAGGTGCTTTTCGATCTTTCTTCCGCTTGAGTTCCTTGAACCGTCAACTGATGGTAAAATACTTTCAGGCACTTACCGCGATTGGTCTGGTCGTTGCTTTTCCAGTTGTATCACGATCTTTTGCTTCAATGTATGAAGGGGGGATCAGCCTGTTTGAATATTCACAAAAACTGGTAGAACTGCCACGAGGATTAATCGGTGCCGTGATCTCAATGGTGATTTTTCCCCGATTGAGTCAAATTTTTGCGGCGGGGGATCTGAAGACAGGAGCGAGAATGGTTAGCCAGATAGCCGGATTGATTCTGTTAATTTCGATTCCTGCGGGAATTGCCATTTACGTCTGTGCTGAACCAGTCGTTTCACTGTTGTTTCAGCGCGGTCAGTTTTCGGCTCTGGATGTCGCAAATACAGCGAAACTGCTGCAGATTTCCATCCTGTCAATGCCAGCCCTGTTTTTATCTATTTTGACAATGAATGTGTTTTATGCCAGACATGAGACGATCATACCTTTTAAAATCAGTTGTGTCTCACTAGTCTGTCTCGTCCTGCTTTCGCTGGGTCTGAGAGAGTTTCTGGGAATATCAGGGGTCATGCTGGCGTTTGTTTTGACCAGCTGGTTGCATTTTCTGGGGCTGGCCGTTTCATTGTATGTAAAATTAGAGGTGTCCGTAATTCAGGGGATTGATTTGAAACATTATTCAGCACTGGTCTTTCTGACATTCTCAGGAATCTCGATTTCTACTATGATAGTCAATATTGTGTCGGATCATGTCCAACTGTTTATGTGCTCTGTGGGACTGGGGGGGCTTTGTTTTGGGGCTGTTTTATTGATCCTGAAGAATCACTTGCCGAGTTTCAACGGGAAGCTGTCTTTATAATGAAGTATTTATTTATCACTGATTGCCCTGAGATTGCAAAATACGTCGATCATTGTGGCGTACATTGTATCTTCATTGACCTCGAATTATTGGGAAAAGTCGAGCGTCAGGGGGGGCGAGATACCGTTATTTCTCATCACAAAGTAGAGAATATCTCGCGTGTGAAGGACGCGATCCAGAATGCTGAAGTTCTGGTTCGCTTAAATCCTCTGAATCCGCAATCATCTGTCGAGATTGAAAATGCCCTGGACCAGGGGGCAGATGCTCTGATGTTGCCGATGTTCCGTTCTCTGGAAGAAATAGAATGGTTCTGTAACCAGGTCAACTCACGTGCCAGAGTGGTGCCTCTGGTAGAAACGATCGGAGCAATGAATCAGCTCGATCAAATCGTACAACTGCCTGATGTCTCACAGATTCATATTGGTTTAAATGATTTACATCTCGATATGGAGCTGAATTTCATGTTTGAACTGATGTCGAATGGAATTGTTGACAATATGTCTGAAATTTGCAGAAATGCCGGGATTCCTTTCGGTATTGGTGGGATATCTACAATGGATCAGGGGCTGGTCTCGGGGCGTCTGGTATTGAGTGCACATGCCAGGCTGGGGTCTGAATGGGTGATTCTCTCTCGTTCTTTTCACCAGCTTGCGTCAAGCCTTTCAGAACTGCAGTCTAAAATCAACCTGCCGCTGGAACTTCAGAAAGTGGACGAAGTTTACGCTGAATTATTGAAGCGTACCGATTTTGAGATTGAACAGGATAAGCAATTGCTCTGCCAGGAAGTAAATAAAGTTGCATCAAATGAAATGGCAGAACGTAACGCCTCGTAAGCCTGTTTTTCTCCAGAATCTTTTGTCGTATCAGGCCCTGTTTTGATTCGTCCCTCCCGATTCTCGAATGAATTCCATAGATTTCCAGAGTGGAAACAAATATCTATTCTCGTTTTTCTAGTTCTGTTTAAGTACACTGGCGATATGACGTTGCTGTAATTCAAGGGAGCGATCCTTGATCATCGTGGCTTAATTTTCAAAAAGGAATGATAGGTGAACTCTGTTTTAGTAACTGGCGGGGCCGGATTTCTGGGAAGTCATTTATGTGACCGTCTGATCGAACAGGGCAGGGAAGTCATCTGCCTCGACAACTTTTTTTCAGGTAGCAAAAGAAATATCGCTCATCTGATCGGGCATCCCCGATTTGAATTGATCCGGCATGATATTGTTCATCCGTTTTATCTGGAAGTCGGCGAAATCTACAACCTCGCCTGTCCGGCGTCTCCGGTCGCCTACCAGTACAATCCCATCAAAACCATCAAGACATCAAGTGTCGGAATGGTGAATGTACTGGGACTGGCAAAACGCTGTCGTGCCAAAGTACTGCATGCATCAACATCCGAAGTGTATGGTGATCCGGAAGTGCACCCGCAGGTAGAGGAATATTGGGGGAATGTGAATCCCCTTGGCCCGCGCAGTTGTTACGATGAAGGCAAACGGATCGCAGAATCGCTCTGTATTAATTATCATCAGGCACATGAGGTGCCGATTCGCATTGTTCGAATTTTCAATACCTATGGGCCGAGGATGGATCCCAATGATGGTCGAGTGATCTCGAATTTCATCAATCAGGCGCTGCGGGGAGAGCCGCTGACGATCTATGGTGATGGTCAACAGACCCGTTCTTTCTGCTATGTGGATGACCTGATCGAAGGTTTCCTGAGAATGATGAATCAGGAAGAAACAACCGGACCGGTAAACCTGGGGAACCCAGTCGAGAACACGATGCTGGAACTGGCACAGGCAGTAATCAAATCAGTCAATTCTGAATCAGAATTGGTGCATGAAACGTTACCAACCGATGATCCGAAACAACGTTGTCCCGACATTTCTAAAGCACGAAAATTTCTAAAGTGGGAACCTGAAGTAGCTTTAAAGGATGGTCTGGCCAAGACCGTTGAGTACTATCGGAATCTGATGCAACAGGAATCGTCATGAACCATATTCTGGTGACGGGGGCGGCTGGTTTCATCGGGTTTCACGTTACTGCACGCCTGCTTTCACAAGGACATCGGGTGACGGGCGTTGATAATCTTAACAGCCATTATGATGTCAGATTGAAACGCGATCGACTGGCAGAATTACGGCAGTTTGAGACGTTCGAATTTCATGAAGCAGATATTACAGATGTGGAATCACTTTCACATTTGTTTATGCAGAATCCCTTTCAAAAGGTGATCCATCTGGCAGCTGAAGTGGGAGTCAGGAACTCCCTGCTCAAGCCACTGGAATATGTTCAGAGTAATGTGCTGGGCTTTGTGAATTTGCTGGAACAATGTCGCCTGAAAGAGGTGGAACACGTTGTCTATGCCTCATCCAGTTCTGTGTATGGGGCGAATCGGAAGATTCCTTATTCTACACATGATGCCGTTGATCACCCCATCAGTCTGTATGCGGCAACTAAACGGGCCGACGAACTGATAGCCCATAGTTACAGCCATCTGTACGATCTGCCCACAACCGGATTGCGATTTTTTACAGTCTATGGTCCCTGGGGACGTCCTGACATGGCCGTCTATCTATTTACGAAAGCGATATTGGAAGGGACGCCTATTAAGGTGTTTAATCACGGAAATCTCAAACGGGATTTTACCTACGTTGATGATATCGTAAGCGGAGTCCTGGGAGTTCTGGAGCAGATACCCGTACGAACAGAACCTGTTTCGGAATCAACTGCTGACGATCTGAATGAACAGACTGTTGCCCCTTATCGATTGTATAATATCGGGAATCATCAGCCTGTCGGAATTGCCCGGCTGATTGATGTGATAGAACAGAGAATCGGCAAGCCTGCGATTCGAGAAAATTTTCCGATGCAACCAGGGGATGTTCTGGAAACCTATGCGGATATTTCAGAGCTTCAGCAGGCAACGGGATTCACTCCCTCTACCTCGATTGAACAGGGGATTGATCGATTTGTAGACTGGTATCTGGCCTATCATTCCCGGGGAAGATGAATTCCTCAGAGATTCCCGGATATGCTCGTGCAGATAGTATCGCTTACAATTCTGCAATGATTTTCGGGATCAGCTGAGCCAGCTTCTGACCGCCATCTGCTGCCACTTTTAAGATCTTGCTGATCTCAACAGGTTCCAGAGCGTCGGGTAGACAGAGGTCCGTCACCACCGAAAGCCCCAATACTTTCAGAGAAGCATGGTTGGCGACAATGCATTCAGGAACAGTCGACATACCCACACAGTCTGCTCCCATCTGACGCAGCATGCGATATTCCGCGCGTGTTTCCAGGTTTGGCCCGGCGACGGCTACAAATACACCTGTCTGAGTACGAATCTGGAGTTCCAGCGCCTTCTGTTCAGCCAGCCTGATTAAGCTGCGGTCGTAGGGGGCACTCATATCGGGGAAGCGGACGCCGAGTCGGTCGTCATTGATACCCCGTAATGGATTGTCACCCATTAAATTGATCTGATCGTCGATGATCATGATATCGGCCAGCTGATAGTGTGGATTCATCCCTCCCGATGCATTTGTGATGATCAAAGTCTCGACCCCGAGGGCTTTCATAACGCGGACTGGAAAGGTGACTTCCTTCATGGAGTACCCTTCATAAAAATGGAACCGGCCTTCCATCGCGATAATCGGAGTCCCATTTAAATTTCCAGATACCAGCTGGCCTGCGTGAGATTCTACAGTGGATCGGGGAAAGTGAGGAATTGATTCGTAAGGAATGGAATTCGTCTGGGTGATTTGTTTAGTAAAATCACCCAGTCCCGTACCAAGGATTAAACCAACGCGGGGCGCTTCAGAAATCTGAGGTTTCAGAAACTCTACGGCATCATTAATTTTTTCGACCAGTTCCTGCATGGTTAGTTACTATTTTCTAATGGAGAGTTCAGGAAGCTGGTGGGAGCACCTATACTCAGGTGGTTGACGGGTGGTGCGTGTCTGTTGCATTAATTAGACGGAGAAGTGAACGGCGTATTCGTCTTTGAACAGAATCAAAGACGAATTCCTCTGCTGAACTGCGAATGAGCTTTAAAAGATGTCATCATCATCATCGAAATCGTCGTCGAATTCGTCGTCAAACTCATCCTCTTCTTCGTCATCGAAGTCATCATCGTCTTCTTCATCGTCATCATCGAAGTCGTCTTCGTCATCGTCGAATTCATCATCGTCGAGATCTTCCAGATCGTCGAAACCAATGTTTTCTTCATCGTCATCCAGTGAAAAGAAAACGATGGGGGGCTCTTCCGTAAATAGATCAGGTTCTTCAGTAGATTCGATAAGAGTTGAATCGGCTAGTAACACAGTTAAATCCTCGTTGCTTCTTTGTGCAATCTTTCCAAATTTCTAAACGATTTTTACAGAGCATAAAAGCCCGATGTCAACATCCAATCGTGGGATCTTTATAACATTCGGGAAGAACTATTTCGACCGTTTTCAGGGAAATATTAAGTTCAGAATATTTCCATTATTATATTTAAAATGCTTTGTCAAGTGCGAAAAAAATGAACTGGAAATATATAGTTCTATTTCCGCCTCCGTGGCGCAAACGCATTAGGAAAAAATCCCCATTTTTCACTAGCGACAGGAAATATTTCTCTCCACGCGGGTCATTTTCCCCATAAAAAGAGATAGTGATAACCTGAATAGTCAGTAAACGGGCAGAGCAGCGAATGGCTGGTATTTACGGTCTGTGGAACTTCATCAATTATTTAAACTGACTTCACGAATCAACTGGTTTCACATCTGGGTACTGCGATTCTTGAGCTTGCTTAATCATCAACGAGCTGCAGTATCAGGGAGGGGTTATAGCGCCACCACAACTGGATCCGGCTCCTGCAGTACACCCGAAACAATGCTGACCGGTCACGATTTTTCGACTGACGAGATCATCATAATCGAAATCGCGGATGTGCCTTCGTTTCAGTGCTGCGACCGGCAGATTCAGCATCTGGTTAAAATCACAGTCGTAAAGAAAACCCTGCCAGTCGACTGAAAGAATGGAACGGCACATCAGGCCGGATACCGTGGCCGGATTAAATGCGTTTACGAGCCGCTCCATATATTCTTCAAAGCGTTCCTGCTGGATTAATTCGCTGAGGAAACGACTGATGGGCATATTCGTAATCGTTATCAGGTTGGTGAACTGGACCTCAAATCGTTGATTCAATTCACGACGGTACGCTGCCTCGAGTTCGGATTGATTGGGTGGCAGAGAGAAACCAACCGGATTATAAACCAGGGTCAGTTTCAATTCGGAGCCTGGAATTCCATAACCGAGTGAATTCAACTTCTGCAGAGCCTGAATTGATTTCTGGAATGCGCCGTCGCCTCGTTGTGCATCCGTATTTTCCTGCAGATAGCAGGGAAGGGAAGCGATAATCTCGACATTCTGATCTGCCAGAAATTGAGGAAGATCCTGAAAACCGGGCGCCAGCAGAATCGTCAGATTACTACGATCTATGATTCGTCTTCCCAGTTTCCGGGCGGCGATTACCAGATCTTTAAAATGCGGATTCATTTCCGGCGCACCACCCGTTAAATCCAGCGTCTGAAAGCCAGGATGTTCCAAGGCCTGTAAACATTCCTGTACGGTTTCAGCTGTCATGATTTCTCTGCGGTCAGGACCTGCATCAACGTGACAGTGCTCACAAGTCATATTACAGAGTTTTCCCAGGTTGATCTGAAGTGTCTCAATTGATGTCGCATGCAGTCCCGGGAGTTGCTGGTTCTGAAACTGTGCTTCAAATGCCGGTTGTTGAGATCGTTCGTTGAGAATACGAAGTTGCTCACGCGGATCCGCCAGTTTACTGTGTTGTCTGAGCAGAGTGAGAGATGCCATTGTTGTTTTCCGTCTATACGAACTCAAGTGAATGTGTGCTGGCAGAGATTAGCAGCAACCGCTGTCCGGACTGCAACACTCATCCACAATCTGTGTCGTGAGATCAAAATTTTTGCCTTTGGTTTCCTGCGGGCTGCGGATTGCATTCCTGCGGCAGTCCATCTCGCGTGCCTGTTCCAGGGGAATGTCCTGATAGGGGGCGACCGGAAGAAACTGACCTGCATAGGGGGCCTTCTGCAGGAGTTGAAATGTTTTATCGCAGACTGCGATCCTTTCGCCACGGAAATAGGTGTGCCCATCGTCATCTTCGACTTTTTTAAATGGACCACGATAAATCATCGCCTGGTTCCGTTCCAGGCAGGGGCCCTGCTTGCCTTTATAGGCAGAGACAACCATTGAGCGGAATTCGATACCTTCCACGGTCCGCCAGGGAGTTTCTTCCCGTTTGAGAATTTCGATCCCATGGAACCCGGCGTCTTCAAAAGCTTTCAGAAACGCGGCTTCCTGAAAGGCACCTGAAATACAGCCTGACCAGAGTTCAGGGTCTTTTCGCATATGTTGAGGCACGATATCATCGCAGACAATATCACTGATGACCGCTTTTCCGCCACGTTTTAAAACTCGAAAGACTTCCTGCAGTAATTGACTGCGATCACTTTCGCGCACCAGGTTTAATACACAGTTTGAGATTACACAATCAATCGAGTCATCTGGGATCAGTGGCGACTCCTGTCGCAGGCGTTCTTCCAGATTTCTTAATTCCAGCCAGCGCGCCTGGCTGTCGATCGGGCTGGCAGACAATTCCTGGTTCAACAGTTCCAGGTCCAGCTTAAGGTCCTGGATCAGTCCGCTGCGAAATTCGACATTTGAGTATCCCAGTTTATCGGAGACTTCCTGTTGATACTTTCGGGCCAGAGCCAGCATCTCTGCATTGCAGTCCACCCCAATTACTTTTCCCGAAGGACCTGCAATCTGTGAGGCAATATAGCAGATCTTGCCTCCCCCTGAGCCCAGATCGAGAACGTTATCGCCCGGCGAGAGATAAGGAGTGGGATCACCACAACCATAATCCTTTTCCAGAATCTCTTGCGGAATGATCGATAAATATTCCTGATTGTATTCGACAGGGCAGCATAGTGCCGCTTCAGCCTGGTGGGCCGCGTTTGCATAACGGGCATAGACTGATTCTTCTTCACTGGATTGCGGCCGTGTATTGACAGAATTCATCTTGATCAAGTTCCTTTACAGTCCGGTCGGTTTTTTGAATTCCTGACGAAAACAGTTACTGGCAGCAAGCGACTGCCCGAGGTTCTTCCAGTATATCCGACTCAGCCAATTTCAGAAACATTGCGTTTCCGAATGAACATTCCTTTTGGGAGTTTGTATTATGTACTACTATGAATTCACATACTGTGAAACGAAATACATTTCCAGTTTAAGTACAAAAAAATGAGTAACGTCAACCAGGGGAGCGCAGCCTGCTCGATTTCAGTCATTATTCCCGTATTACAGGGGGATAGCAGTTGGCAGGAATTACTGGCAGATCTGAGAGCTTTCCCGGAAACTGCCGAATTTCTATTTATTTCAAACGGATTGGCTCCACCTGAATTTCAAGATCGACTCAATTCATATGGATTAAACAGTCGCAGCCACTGGCATTCTACTTCCAGAGGCAGGGCGATCCAGATGAATTACGGAGCGAAATATGCTCAATCTGATCATCTGCTTTTTTTACACGCTGACTCACGATTAAGTGATTCAGCTGTGCAGCAACTGTTAAAAACTCTGGATTCCTGTCCGGAGGCCTTTCTCTATTTTAATCTCAAGTTTCAGGACCAGAGTTTTTTGTTAATGCGACTCAACTCCTGGGGCGTTTATTTTCGCTCGCATATACTGGGGGTTCCCTTTGGTGACCAGGGATTCTGTTTGCCGCGGTCTATGTTTCGCGAACTCAAAGGGTTTAATGAAGAGGCAGCCTATGGTGAAGATCATCTGCTGGTATGGGCGGCCAGGCGTCAGGGAATTCGTCTCAAGTGCACCGACGCAGAAATCGAAACCAGTGCCCGGAAATATCGAGAGCAGGGCTGGCTGAAGGTGACTGTCAGACATCTCTGGCTGACGGCACGGCAGGCGATCCCGCAGTTTTTACTCCTGATAAAAGATCGAATTTTGAAATGCTGCCAAAGCAAGGCGCCATCGCCGTCTTCGTAAAAACTCCCGGTTACTCTCCTTTAAAAACCAGGCTGGCGCAATCGGTCGGTACGGTGCAGGCGGAGCAGTTTCATATCCTTTCGGCAAGGGCAGTCGCAGCGGTTGTGCACAGCGTCGCGAATCAGAAATCCATCACTCCTTTCTGGGCAGTCGCCGAACCAGAAGCGCAGCAGGATTCACTCTGGAATCAGTTCAAAACCATGGGGCAGGGAGCCGGAGGCTTAGGTAACCGACTGGCATATGTACAACAGCAGTTGTTTGAATTCAGTCAGTTCGTCATTTTTCTGGGCGCGGATACGCCACACCTGCCTGTTACGTTACTGAATGAAGCAGTTGAGATCCTGTCAGTGGAAAGTGCTACGCCGCAGTTTGTAATCGGGCCTGCCTGCGATGGGGGCTTTTATCTGTTTGGAAGTCAGACTGCGCTTGATCCAGCTATCTGGTTGAATGTGCCATACAGTGTCGAGGACACCACAAGGGCACTTCGGGAACAGATTCAGGATCTGGGTGAAATCCACCTGCTGCCTGAGTTGAGTGATGTGGACACCGTTCAGGAATTGCCGCTGGTGGCCCGGCAATTAACTGAAGGTGATGACTGGCTGACAGAACAACTGCAGGTTCTCAAGTGGATACAGGAATGGGAAGCACGGTCAGATTAGTTCCGCTACTGGGCAATGCTTGTGGAGGGAGTGGTACGAGCGGACAACTCTGGTTTTAGCTCTTTCTCTTCGGCGCTTCCCTGGATGACCATATACAGCGAACTGACTGCGAGTAACATCAGCAGGCAGCGTTTGAAAATCACAGGATTAATCCGGGGGCCGATCAAAGTCCCCAGCGCCATTCCAATGATCACAAACGGAATCGCAATGGCGGATGTCAGGATCACAGGTGTGGTGACCAGTCCCATTAACGACAAACCTATGACACGTGTGATCGAGATCAGGATGAAAAACCCAAATATAAATCCCTTGTATTGGTCCTGTGTCCAGGGTTGGCGGATGGCATAAATCACAATCGGTGGACCGGCAATACTGGTTGAGCCGGCCAGGAAGCCGCTGCAGAAGCCGGCAAACGTACTCCAGATTGGGGAGGCCTGTTGCGGGCCGGATTCTGTCTGAACGGGTTTCTGGAAAAAACCATCGATCACAATCAGCAGGATCACCAGTCCGGTCCCACGCACCAGGTAATCCAGGTCAATCACGGTAAACATCAGCAGCCCCAGAGGCAATCCTACCAGGGAACCAGCAATTGCTCCCAGCAGCACTTTAAAATTCGAATGCTTCCGATAGGCCCAGAAGATCCAGATCACGGGTAATACGATGCTCAAAGCAACCAGGAGATTTGCTTCGCGAAAATCCAGCATTAAGGGAAGAACCGCCATCGCGACGATGGCATATCCAAAACCGATAATTCCCTGGATGAATGCAGACAGAAAAATGACAGCCAGGACAAAAAACCACAGCTGTGGATCAGAAAACATCATGATTATGAACAAGTCAATATGAGTCAAGATTTTACTGATGACTCGAGAAAGCGGGGGTGAACGCGGCGGGAAAAGTTATTCCATCAGAGCGCTGCCTCTGGTCTCTTTCGCAAAGTAAGGAAGGAGAGCACCGATGATATAGAGCATACTTAGCGTCGTCGCTGTTTGCGCCAGAGTCAAGCCCACTGCAGTACTTTGCATCCAGCCAGCAAGAAACAGGATCGGAGCTGCCAGGATGCGGCCTGCATTAAAACAGAAACCGGTTCCAGTTCCGCGCAGACGTGTGGGGTAAAGTTCCGGGAAATAAATGGCGTAGCCGGCGTGCATGCCCAGTGTCAGAAAACCAAATATAGGCAGGAAACAGCCGATAGCAACGGCGCCTTCAAATACTTTGAACAGCAGAATCGAACTGATTAAGCCGCCAGCATTGAACAGAAAAAATGCACCGCGTCTTCCCACCCATTCGCAGATCGGTCCAAACGCCAGTAATCCGAGGCCTCCCCCAGTCGTCGCTAGAAACATGCCCAGCATTTCCCACTTTTTTAATTGCGATTTGATTGTCACAGGGGGCTCTTTTTTGAATGCTTTAATCTGTTCCGGGGTCACATCGGGCTGGCCCTCAAAGTGTTCCGCGGCATAGTCGGCAGTGACTGAATTTAAAAACGCATTTTTACCATAAATGTGTACTCCCCAGAATGTGGCCAGGCCTATGGCAGCCAGTGACACACCAATGCAGGTACTCTTTAAAAAGTCAGGCAGAAAGAGATCTCGAATGGTGCCCATCTTCTGGCTGCTGTCCTGTTTCGCTGCTTCCTGAGCGTGTTGCCAGGAATCCGGTTCTTTCATGGATCGGCGAATCCAGATGATGAGGAACGATGGCACAACTCCTAACGCAAATCCAATTCGCCAGGGCAGGCTGGGGAAGTCAACTTTTTCGGCATATTCCTGGATACTTTCATTACCGATGATAAACGCACCTGCCAGAATCGCCAGGTAAGTTCCAAAAACACTGGAAGCATGAAAAATGCTGCCAACTCGAGCGCGAGCTTTAGGGGGAAACGATTCGGCAACAAGGGTGCTTGCGACCGCCCATTCCCCGCCCACACCGAGTGCTACCAGAAATCGAAAACCGGCCAGTTGCCACCATTCCTGTGAAAACGCCGATAAACAGGTAAAGAATGAGTAAAACAGAATCGTCAATGACATTGTCTTTTTACGACCAATCCGGTCGCTTAGGGCACCGAAGACAATGCCTCCCAGCGCGCCGCCAATCAGAAAGGCTCCCAGCGCGATATTATTGTAAACAGCCAGTCGTCCTTTAATCTCTTTCTGTTGTTTCTCCACAGCGACCGGATCGTTTTGGGATTCCTCATCCAGTGGTTCTGTTTCAATGAGTGAAGGCATGGCTTCGTTCATGCTGGCAACGAAGATCTGTCCTTCGAAGACATCAAAGACCCAGCCCAGGGAAGCGATCGTCAAAACGAGCCACTGGTAACGCGAAATGCCGTGATACCATTTGTCTTCTTTGAGTTCGTTCTGCATCAGGCTGTGTCTCTCAGACTAAGGTTCAAAAACATTGATTGCTTTTTTTCCACTCAACACCAGCCGGACGTCTTCGCAGACCGAATCGACCACTCGGTCCTGTGCTTCGACAGTAAACGCCGCGATGTGAGGGGTTAAGATCACATTTTCCATCTGGTTCAAGGGGCTCTGTTTGGGGGGCTCGGTTTCCCGGACATCCAAAGCTGCTCCTGCCAGTTTATGCTCGAGCAATGCCTGGGTCAGTCCGCGTTCATCGACGACTTCCCCGCGCGAGGTGTTGATGAAAAAGGCATCCGGTTTCATCTTTCTGAAATGCTGATAAGTCAGCATCTTGCGTGTATCGGGGGTCAGCGGGCTGTGGCAGGAAACAACATCTGACTCAGCCAGCAGATCATCGAGGGAGAGCAGGGTGGCATTGAGTTTTTTGAGCTGTGGAGCATCCGCTTTGAGAAACGGGTCGGCGGCAAGGATGTTCATTCCGAATGCTTTTGCGCGTGTCGCAGTGAGAGAACCAATGCGTCCCAAGCCGATCAGTCCGAATGACTTGCCATAAAGTTCAGTGCCGGTAAATTTAAGTCGGTTCCAGCCTCCTGTCAGGGTATCCTGACGGGCTTCCGGAATTTTTCGCATCAATGCCAGCATCAGCCCGATAGTGAGTTCTGCTACTGAGAGCGAATTGGCATCCGGAGTAAAGCAGACCACGATCCCTTTTTCATGAGCATATTCTGTATCGACATTATCCAGACCTGCGCCGGCCCGGGCGATGATCTTGAGCTCGGGAGCTGCGTCGATGAGTTCGCGATCGACTTTCGTCTGATTTCGGACAATCAACGCTTTGGTATTTTGAATCTTCTGTTTGAGCAGATCGGTATTCTGCCACAGGTAGGCATCGAACTCGACATCGTGCTCCTGGATGAGACGATTCATGGACACGCCTTGAATATTCTCTGTTACCAGAACATCGCTCATGTCACTACTTCCTGCAATAACGTTTTACTACTACAGCGTCGATTACTTGAATTGAGAGTAATCGATCGGCTGATTAATGTCGATTGACTGATCGGCTGGTGGGAGTGGGTACTTCAGTCCGGTAGCACAGTTGAACAGCACGGCACTTTCGTCCGGGCTGATTCTGCCAGAGGCCAGTTCCTGTTTGTAGGCAGCGTAAGTCGCTGCTCCCTCGGGACACATCAGGAAACCTTCCTTCTGCGAGCATTCATCCAGCGCTGCGGTAATCAGTTCATCATCGACGGCGGTCGCGAACCCATTACTTTCCCGGACCGCTCGCAGGATCAGAAAGTCACCTACCGCAACGGGGACGCGAATTCCGGCGGCAACCGTATGTGCGTTCTGCCAGAGTTCTGCATGTTCTTCACCCGCTTCGTAGGCTTTGACCATGGGAGCACAACCCGATGCCTGGACGGCAACCATGCGAGGCAGTTTTCCTTTTAACCAGCCCATTGCTTTGAGTTCGTTAAAGGCTTTCCACATGCCAATCAGTCCGGTGCCGCCACCAGTCGGGTATAAAATGACATCGGGAACCTGCCAGCCCATCTGGTCAGCCAGTTCCAGCCCCATCGTCTTTTTCCCTTCGATGCGATAAGGTTCCTTCAGTGTAGAAAAATCAAACCAGCCTACCTGTTCTTTGCCCTGGCCGACGATCTTACCACAGTCATTGATCAGACCGTTTACCCGCCAGACCTGGGCTCCCTGTGCAGCGATCTCGCGGACATTGATTTCCGGTGTATCATCCGGGCAGAAAATATAGGACTTCATCCCGGCCCGGGTTCCATAAGCGGCCAGTGCAGCGCCGGCGTTTCCGTTGGTGGGCATCGCGACTTTGGTGACGCCCAGTTCTTTGGCCATCGAAACGGCCATACAGAGTCCGCGCGCTTTGAAGGAACCTGTGGGGAGGCGACCTTCGTCCTTAATCCAGACTGTGCCGTTGCCTCCCTGCAGACGGGGAACGGGGATGAGTGGCGTATGTACTTCCCCCAGGCTGACGATATTTTCTGATTTGCGGACCGGCAGGAATTCGCGGTACCGCCAGAGAGTCGCCGGGCGGGAGGCCAGTTTTTCCTTTGTGACTGCCTGGGTGAGCGCATCTAAGTCATATTTAACCAGCAGAGGTTTTCCCGCTTTGGAAAGACCGTGCAACTGATCTGCTTCGTAACGATCATGTTCCATGCCACATTCAAGATGTGTGACAAACGTTTGAGCTTCGGGAAATGGATTATCCATGGGAGCGTGCCTGTTATCAGATCATTGATTGAAGGTATTATACTGTTGATTTCACTCAGGAAATATCATTCTGTTATCCAGCAATTGACGTGAAAGTCAACCCTTTGACACTGGTGAAATGGTTTTCCTCTGGTGGTGTCTCCTGTCGAACTTTTCTGTTTTCTGGTTGAGAATCAAAATGAAAGAACGACCACCCGCAGGCGGGTAGTCGTTCGAAAGCGAAATCGAAACGGTCTGCTATTCTACAGGCCCTTCGACGCCACCCGTATAGCGCTCACCCACCGGTTCTTCACCATGCAGCACTTCCGCTTTGTACCCACCTTTGGTGTAGAAGTAGATCACTAAAATAAGGTAGCCAAAGGCCATGAACAGTGGAACCAGAGCCGTGCATTTGAGGGCCATGCGACCGCCGTAAATCCCGGCGGCTTTCACTTCCGGTTGATCCTCTTTGGCATATTTTTCTGCACCCTGCCACCATTGATTCAGGGACTCGATGTTTTCGTTCGTTTTATCTTCTGCTTTCAGCTGTTCCACAGCTTTGGCCAGTTCTTTGCCATCATTCTTCAGAACATCAACTTTCTGACCGTTCAACCCCTTGATCTCAGGCAGAAACAGAAAGCCTTTTTCCTCTGCTGCGGAGTAGCGCTCATAAGCTTCTGGAGAAAGTGATTCCAGTTTCTGTGTCGCATAATAGTCCTGGTTGTAACCGATACCCGGGCCACCCAGCAGACCAGCCGACAGCATTCCGATGCCTCCCATGGCACCCATGGTTAAAGCTCCCCCTTTAGGGAACCGTTCGCCAACTACACCCAGCATCGTCGGCCAGAGGAACGTTTTGCCCAGCCCGTAAACGGTAACTGCAACCCAGACCATAATGGCTTCTTTAAAACTTCCAATCATGTATAGTCCAGTGGCGCCAAAACAGGCACTGACACAGAGCAACCCCAGAGGATTGATTTTCTCCACGATCGGACCGGCAAAAAATCTCAGGATGAACATGATCGAGGACGCATAGATAAACAGGTACAGTCCCTGTCCCTCAAGAATCGAATCAGTAATGCTTGAAATCCAACTGTCGGTACCCAGTTCCACATAACCGACACAGGCCTGCAGTAAAAGCAGGAAAATCAGTAAGGGGCTGGCAAAGGTCAACAGCATCTGGCCAAAACTGACACCAGCAGATTTGGCTTCAGACAGCGGGAATTTCTGCTTGATGACAATGAAACCGTAAATGAGGGTTGGAATCAGGAAGACGGCCATGGGAACTTCCCAGCGAAGCCAGGAAATATTTTTTTCCATCTTTACAAATATCTCAGCCACAATACCGCCAATGATCAGCCCCCCTGGCCAGCCGGCATGCAGGATATTCAGATAGTGAGTTTTCTGCTTCGGGTAGAGGGTTGCAACCAGAGGGTTGATCACCGCTTCGCACAGTCCGTTTGCGACCGCAAAGATAAACATCCCGATATACAGACACCAGTAAGTGGCATCTTTGCCTGCAGCATTGAAAATTGGAGTCGCTGCGAAAGTGACTAATGCAGAGAGAACATGCAGGATGAAGGCCAGCAGCAGGATCGGTTTATATCCAATGTTATCTGTGATCAAGCTTGCCAGTAGAATCACAATACCGAAGCCAACCAGCCCACCCCCAGTGATCGTTCCCAGATCGAACTTGGTAAATCCGTACTGGGCGCCCCAGTAGTCTAGAACCTTTGTTCGAATACCGAACCCCACGCCGGCGGCGATGAGCGTCATAAAACTTGCAATAAACAGCGGTTTATTGTTGTTCATAGTTGTGACTTCTTTGAATGAATGAGGGCGAGTGATTATCAGGTGCAATGTGTTCTGCAAGAAACGATAATTCAAAAGCGGATCAATCGAAGCTGATCAGGAATGGATGCTTTGAATGGTCTTGATCACACAACGGTAACTCACAACGGCTGTTCGAGCGAAGGAAAAAGACCCGATGAACAGACAGTTATCAGCATCAGCAACGCCAGATTCTAACCAACCCGGATCGAGATTTCCACAACACGTATGCAGGAATGTGAATGTTTATCAGATTCGCTATGCGTCACTGGTGGCTGTCAATCCGCTTGCGCAAAATCAGTAATTTGTCTCGACGTTCCGCTTCAACCTGATCGGGCAGACTTAACTTTTGACCAGACAATGTCAGTTCCTGCAACCGCTGCCAGTGATCAAAGCCCATCCTTCTGCGGGACCAGTTCATTTCCTGCCAGATCTTCAGAAAACACTGTCGGACGAGGTAATCGGGGCTGTCCTGCAAGACCAGGCAGTCGAGCCGCCAGGTTTCCTGGTTCTGATCGAGTGTAGCGGCTTTCAATATCTGGTCGACTTCTGCATTGAGGACACAGGTCACTTCTACCGCCTGCTGCGACAATCGCTGAATGGACTGTACTACGTTGGGATTGAATTCTTTTTTTAATAAAGGTAACAGTTGATGGCGGATTCGATTGCGGGTGAAACTGGTGTCCGCATTGCTTTCGTCATTCCGGTATTCCTGGCCACATACGTTCAAAAATTCCACGACTTCTTCACGACTGATCTGCAATAACGGGCGAATCAGATGCAGACCCTGCTGTAAGACCCGGGTCTGGGGAATTCCTCTCAGTCCTGTGATACCTGTCCCGCGAATAATGTGATGGAGCACCGTTTCAGCCTGATCATCCAGGGTATGTGCGACGGCAATCTGCGTGCACTGTTCTGCAATCGCAACCCGGGTGAGAAAATCATACCGTGCAGTACGACACTGCTCTTCCAGACCGGAATCAGGCCCCTGATTCAGCTCCTGTTTCTCGGTCACACAGGGGAGTGAGAGCCGCCGGCATTCCTGTTTCAGCCACTCCGCATCTTCATCAGAGGCGGTTCCTCGCAGGCCATGATTCAAATGGGCGATCACCAGTCCATCGGGAGGGATCAGCGATTCGGAAGACTGCGCCAGACACTGCAGTGCTCGTAACAAAGCCATGCTGTCCGCGCCTCCGGATACGGCGATCAACGTGCGTTGCGCAGGTGATTTTTGATGTGAACTAATGTTGGGACCAGGGTTTGATTCGTCCTGAATGCGTTGCTGGCAGGTAAGCAATCCGCGTTTCACGGTCTGGATAAACTGATTCATCGGAAACGGGAATTCTGCAAAGCGGGTTAAAGCCGGAAACGGAGCACCCCGCGGGTGTCGGTTCGAGATTGGACTTTCAGGCAATATTTCTGACTATATACTATCGAAACCGGAAATGTCTTGTTACCATAAAAAAGGAATTTTACGAGAAGTTATCACTGTCATTCAAGTTACACTCACACTCAGCTTCCTTTTCGATGGTTATTGAACTTTACGAATTGGCAGATGTTTGTCGTTTTTTTTCTGGATGTTCTGGAGTTGGCTTTTCATAATAGTTTCATTGTTTATTTATTTTTAGGTTTCCTTTCGGCATTTCAAAGTTTGACAGGGAGCATTGTCGCAAGCGGGTATTATCACTTAACTTTAAGTGGAGTACTCTTTGTGATTTAAGAGTTTCTAAAGTAGACCCGGTTTCAGTTGAGTTGGAGAATCAACAATGTCTGGTATTCTCAATGAGACAATTCTAGCAATTTATGTTCTGCTCACCAGAGCGGTGCGCGTATTGCCGACGCTGATGCAACCATGGAAATCGACTCGTTCCGCGAGCGATTTCTATCCGCAAGTTGAGTCGTTGACTCAGCAGGCAGAGGAAAATGAAATGATGCGTCGAGTCTTGTCTTGTCTGGGGATCGAACAGCGGTTACGTGTGCCAGTCAAGGTGCGCTCTGACCAATGGTGCTTTAAGCGTCGTTAACAGGTAAAAAGCACGGGCCATATGTTTGTTGAAAGCGTATTATCTTTTTTCCGGACTGCTTGAGGTTTCGCCATGCCTTTGATTTCATTTCTTTTATCAGGCATGCAAAATCGAGGAACTCCCTGACGCTCCTGTCATTCTCATGAAATTCCTGACAACATGATTTGTATCGATCTGATTGAATTCGCTTGCGGGTGAGTTCAGGGAGATACAATTTTGTCTCTGTCGAATATCAACGCCAAATGGTATCAGGCAGGAAAGGGGCTTTCACTATAGGCGCATAGGAAGCACCTGGGATATGTTAACCGAAGTCGCTATCGGAGCGGCCCTGGCGTTCATTGTCGGGGTCATTATTGGGTATTTCATTGATCGGATCCGTCGCGGGTCTGCCTACCAGTCTTATGCTCAGATTCTGAAACAGGCCGAGCTCGATTCAGAAAACCTGCTCAAAAGCCAGAAGCTGGAAGCGAAAGAGGAACTGCTTAAACGGCGTGAGGCGCTGGAAGAGGAAGTCAACAAGCAACGGGAAGAGCTATGGTCCGTCGAAAAGAAACTCAGCAAACGCGAAAATGCGCTGGAAGATCAGCAGGCTGATTTTCTTAAAAAAGAGGCGATGATTCAGACCACACAGTCAAAGCTCGCCGCCCGCTCCAAAGCTGTGGAAGCACGCGAGCAGGAGCTGGAACGTTCTCTGAAGAAACAGCAGGAAGAACTGTTTAAGATCAGTGGCCTGGATCGGGAGACCGCTTCGCAGATGCTGCTGGATCGACTGGATAATGATCTGAAAAACGAAACGGGTGCTTTGATTATGAAGCACCAGAACGAGTTGAAGCAGACCTGTGATAAAATTGCCCGCGAGACGATTGGCATGGCTGTGCAGCGTTTCGCTTCCGGTCACGTGGCGGAAACAACTGTTTCCACAGTCGAACTGCCTGAAGAGGAAATGAAAGGTCGGATTATCGGACGTGAAGGACGCAACATCCGCGCCTTTGAAAAAGCGACCGGTGTCGATGTGATTGTGGACGATACCCCAGGTGTCGTTGTGGTCTCCGCTTTTGATAATGTCCGTCGCCAGATTGGTAAAATGTCGTTGCAGAAGCTGGTCAACGACGGACGGATTCACCCTGCCCGCATTGAAGAAGTGGTCGAAGAAACACAGAAAGAGCTGGAAGAATATATTCAGACGATGGGCCAGAATGCCTGTCAGGAAGTAAATATCTCCGGCGTGAATCCCAAACTGATTGATCTGCTGGGGCGACTGCATTTCCGCACGAGTTACAGTCAGAATGTGCTCAGGCACTCCATTGAAGTCTCTGCATTGACCGGCATGATGGCTGAGCAGTTAGGCCTGGATGGGACCGTCGCCAGACGGTGTGGCCTGTTTCATGATATCGGCAAAGCAGCGGATCACGAGATGGAGGGTGGCCATCCGGCTGTTGGCGCTCAGTTACTGAAACGTTACGGTGAATCACAGGAAGTCGTGCATGCTGCAGCCGGTCATCATGATGATATTCGTCCTGATTATATCTACACCGTACTTGTGGCTGCTGCAGACGCCTGTTCTGCATCGCGTCCTGGAGCACGGCGAGATACTCTCGAGAAATATGTCCGTCGACTCGAAGAGCTGGAAACCCTGGTTTGTGGTTTTCCAGGCGTAGATCATACTTATGCTATTCAGGCGGGCCGTGAAGTCCGGGTGATTGTTGACTCCGATCAGGTGAATGACCGGGAAGCGGCAAAGATGTGTAAAGATATTGCCAAGGCAATTGAAGATACACTGACTTATCCCGGAGAGATTCGCGTGACCGTCATGCGGGAAGCACGCACTGTGGAATATGCACGCTAAGACCGGGAAGGGGAGTCGTTTCCACTTTGATGCAGATTGGCCTGCATCTGGGCGGCGATGGCTCTTTCGTTTTCACCAGTCTGGCGTAGAAGTGCATTGATGACTTTTTGCTGGCGTTCTGCAGAATGGTTCTGATTGAGTTTGAATTTTCCTTCAATTCGCTCAATCTGGATTCGGAAGCCGACAATCGCCGGCAGTAAAGAATCCACAAAATCAATATCCGAATCGGGTATCGACCATGGTACTGGTTGAGTTGCCTCATAGAAGGCAACATATTGATCGAGAATCCGTTTCAGTTGAGCTGGATCAGTCTCAAGTGTGCAGGAACCATATACGTGTACCGCCTGATAATTCCAGGTGGGAACCGTGTGGTCCGATTCATACCAGGCTGGAGAAATATAAGCATGCGGTCCATGAAAGATCATCAGCAGACTTTGGTTCTGAAGCTGATCTGACTGTGGGTTAGCCTTCGCCAGATGGCCGATTAGCTGCCCGAATTCACCCACAGAGCGATCCAGTAACAGAGGCAGATGACTTGCAAAAGAAGAGCCTTCTGCATTTGTGATCAGGGTAGCAAAGCTGTGCTCTTCGATAAATCGGTGCAGTGTCTTCAACTCCGTTTCTGCAAACGAGGATGGTACGTACATGAGAGTAGTCCTGCAGCGAGAGATTCAAGGTTTACTGTCAACCGGTTATGACAGTGAAAGAGTACAGCAGGTTCGTCTGACTATCAATTCCCATACGATTTCTTTATTTTGAGAGGGTGAGCTGACATTTCTTTCAGCGGACATCCCATTGAATAAAGGAGTGATTCCACATGCCGTTCATCGATATCAAATCCGTTAAACCACTGGAAGTTCTTCCCGGTTGTAAAATGCGAACTCCTTTTGGAGAAAATCTGATGCTCTCTTATCTGGAGATGGATGAAGGTGCGATTGTGCCCCTGCATCATCACCCTCATGAACAGGGGGGGATGTTGCTGAAAGGCAAACTGGAACTGACGATGGGTGACGAAGTCCGGGTTGTCGAAGCAGGTGCCATGTTTATCATTCCTCCAAACACGCCTCACCAGGCTGTTGCCGTCGATGGCCCTGCTGTTGTTCTGGACGTATTCAGTCCGGTGCGGGAAGACTACGCGGAACTGTTTAACAAATATATTCCAGTATCAGGCGATGATGCCTGAACTGTTCATTGTTGCTGCTGGGCCTGTTGTGTTTTGAATTCTTCTGCTCTCTGGTGCAACTCTTCAGTAGAAAGTTCTTCGGTTTGTGTCGCAATGTGCCACTGAATCCCATAGGGATCTTTGACCGAAGCTCCCCGTTCACCATAGAACATGTCGGCAGGCTCACGCAAGATTGTTGCACCCGCGTCAAGGGCTTTTCGATAAGTTGTATCGACGTCTGGCACATAGAGATGAATGCCAGCAGAAGTCGTCCCCCATTCCTCCAGGCGTCTGCGACTTCCAGCATGGAATCGCCGATTTTCAGTGCCGCGTGTCCGATTTTATTACCATGCTGAGAAATGATTACCGGGATGGCATCAAACACTGATTGCAGAAACTCGATCATTTCCGCGGCCCCTTCAACAAGCAGGTAAGGGGTGATGGAATGATAGCCTTTGGGGGTATAGGGAGTGGTTATCGTTCATCTCCTGTGCAGTATCGAAAGTAATTGAATGAAATCAGACTTTATTCTCGAGAAGCCTTATTTGCTGCTGATAGAATTCAATTATACAATCGAGACTTAAAAGGCAGTATCGGACACTTCAATTATTCGTCGATTGAATGCTGACAGCAGTTTACCTGATTATCAGGGGAAGATCTTAATGCGATTACCGTTCATTATCAGTGTTCTACTGCTGTCGATCAATTCCATCGATGCTGCTTCACGCCCCAATGTGATTCTGATCATGAGTGATGACCAGGGGTACGGTGAACTCTCCTGTCACGGGAATCCGATTTTAAAAACGCCTCATCTGGATCAGCTGGCTGCAGAGAGTATTCGGCTGACCGATTTTCATGTCGCCCCCATGTGTACTCCCACGCGAGGGCAACTGATGACCGGCCTGGATGCCTTTCGAAACGGCGCGATGAATGTCAGCAGCGGACGAACTCTTCTGCGTCCCGAGCTGAAAACAATGGCCGACCTGTTTCAGTCAGCCGGGTATCGGACCGGTATCTTCGGTAAGTGGCATTTAGGAGATAATTATCCCTTTCGTCCGGAAGATCGGGGATTTCAGGAAACGCTCTGGTTTCCTTCTTCGCATATCGGTGCAGTGCCCGATTTCTGGAATAACGATTACTTTGAAGATACCTACACGCATAACGGGCGCAGGGAAAAATATCAGGGCTATTGTACTGATGTGTTTTTTCGTGAAATGATCAGGTGGATTGATTCACAGAATCAATCCGATCCCTTTTTTGCTTATCTGCCTTTGAATGCGCCACATGGTCCCCACTTTGTTCCCGACCAGTTTCGCAGACCCATTGAGCAGGCTATAGAGAAAAATGAATCGCTGGTTGCCCATCTCTCAGCAGCAAAACGTAAGTCGCTGGTCAGCTATCTCGCCATGTGTGCGAACATTGATCAGAATATAGGTAAGCTTGATCAGGAGCTGAGAAATTCCCGATTGCTTGATAATACGATTGTTGTCTTTCTGACCGATAATGGCAGCACGATGGGGCCGGATTACTTTAATGCCGGTATGCGAGGCAAAAAAGTCACACTCTGGGAAGGCGGCCATCGCGTTCCCTGTTTTATTCGCTGGCCGGCCGGCAAGCTGGGGGCACCTCGCGCTCTGAATGACTTGACCCACGTGCAGGATCTGCTGCCGACTTTAACCGAATTGTGTGACGTTCCACAGTCACTTCCCCGCCTGGATGGCATCAGTCTGGTACCCAGATTGAGAGGTGCTGTGAAGTCTTTGCCAGACCGGATGCTGGTCATCGACTACAGCCGTATGCCTTTCCCCGGAAATAAGAAAAGCATGTATCTCTCTCAGCCACGCAAAGAGGGTTCAGCGGTGCTGTGGAAGCGGTGGCGCTGGCTGGAGAACAGGGAACTCTATGATCTCACGACGGACCCGCTTCAGCAGAAAAATGTTGTCGCGGAATATCCGGAAGTTGTCAAAAAAATGCAGGCACACCTGGATCAATGGTGGAGTGAATTAGAGCCCACTGTTGCAGTCCCGCAACGGGTCATCGTCGGACATCCGTCAGAGAATCCTGCGATGCTGACAGCGTGTGAATGGCTGGATGTCTTCGTTGATCAGCAAAGGCAGGTACGGCGGGGAGTCAGGAGAAATGGTACGTGGCATTTAATCGTAGATCGCCCTGGCAACTATCAGTTTGAACTGCGTCGCTGGCCGCGAGAGAGTGGTTTGCAACTGACGGAAGGAACCCCTGCACTCAAAGTAACCGATGGACTGCTTGTTCAAGGGGTCGCTTTACCGGTCACAAAGGCAAAAATTAAAATTGGAAAATTCACAGCGACTGCAAATTCAGATTCTAAAGAGGAATCGATTACTTTTACTACTTCATTAGAGAAAGGTCCCGTCGAGTTAACGACCTGGCTACTGGATGGGCAGGGGAAAGAGATCTGCGGAGCCTACTATGTCTATGTAAATCGTCAAAGTGACTGATTTCAATCTGCATTTTTTTCAGTGGTATTTTTAATGGTCTGAGCAAACGATTCCAGATGTCGGACGTTATCGCAGAATGCAGAGTATTGTATCTGTTGACGTATCGACTCGGTCATGCCACGACCGCCTACTACAAAAGCAACATCCAGTCCAAATTCATCATAAAGTTCTGTGTATTCGCGGATGAAATTCTGATCATCAATGATATGGCTGACACTGAGCCAGAAGATACGTGGACGATGCTGCAGGATCGCGGCTCTCAGGGTCGCGAAAGGCAGGTTTGTTCCCAGCGAGACTGCATTCCATTTTGAATCTCTCAGTACCAGTTCGACCATTGTTGTCGGCAGACTGTATTGATCACCCTCGGGGGTCCCGCCGATTGCCACCGGTGCATCTGCTGGAGGATTTGGAATGAGAGTCCGTAATTCATGTAGTACCCGTAAGGAAACTTCACAGCCATACCGTTCCTGATAGACCTCTGCCTTTCCACATTCCCAGCGATCACCAATATTGCTGAAAGCTTTGGCAATTACCAAGTCACAGATGGAACTGATGCAATGCTCCGCCAGATAAAGATCGAGAATGATCTGACGACACTGTTCCTCATCTCCTTTGAGGAGTGCTTCCGTAACCTGTTCGGCCGCTCGATCAATTACCCAGACCGTTTGACCGGTGGTAGAAGGAAGTCCCAGCACTTCCGGACGAACCAGTTGATGCTTACTGGATCTGAGAAATTCGATCAATTCTGAGAGGGCGATTCGTCGATGTCCACCCGCAGTGTATTGAGTGGGAATGATTCCCTTGTCGCACCAGCGTTTCACGGAAGATTCACTGACCTGAATTGCTCGGGAGACCTGTTTGGGGGTTAGGAATACGCTCATTTTCACCATCTTTGATTGAACGATATGGTCGAATTAACGTCAGGGAACTTAATCACATATTAAAATCTTAGCTTGCAAACCGGTATATGACAAGGGTGATGTTTGTAAGTCTCTATGGTTGCTCGATATAGGCTAACACACTCGAAATGAACGATTTGAACGAATTTAGGGTTGTTTTACGAGAGGGTGATGGATATAGTTTAATCAGAACGTAATCAACGATTTCTCTTATTGGGAAGAAGACAATGGTCGTATGTTCAATGGAGTATGATGTTTTCCGGAATGAACGTTTATCCTGTCGTGCCCGCAAATTACTGGATCAGGAAATCGAATTTATTTCCAATCCCTGTTTCGGTGACGCCAATCTGGAATCAGAGATCCCAGGTGATTTCGCTACCAGTTCTATGGGGGCTTGTGTTGATCCTGGTCAGGGTGCCAGCTCATCTGGCGGTAGTACAACGATCTCACGACTGTGTCGAGCGGATGTGCTTTCTGCTGAAGAGGAAAAAAAACTGTTTCGCAGTTTTAATTTTCTGAAATATAAAGCAAATCAATACCGGTCACAGCTGGATCCCGACTGGGTCACTGAAGACCAGCTTGAGCTGATCGAGCAACTGCTGCATCGAGCTCAACTGGTGCGTGATGAAATTCTGCGTCGCAATATGCGGCTGGTTGCCTCCATCGTCAAGAAATGTACAACGACAGGTGTTTCATTTGACGAGTTGTTCAGCGATGGTTGTCTGACAATGTTGAAAGCCATTGATAAATTTGACTATTCACGGGGATTTCGTTTCAGCACTTATGCATATCATGCGATCTCAAATTTTGCTTATCGAAAAATAGCTAATCGCAAAAAAGAACGTGCAAAGTACAAGCAACTGCCTCCGGAACAATCTATGGAAGAAACCGGGGCAGTAAAAAATCCCTTGATGGGAACCGAGACCTGGGATGAGCTTTCTGAATTGCTGAATCAATCGATTGACACTCTGGATGAACGCGAGCAGTTGATTGTAAAAAGCCGGTTTGCCCTGGGCAAGCATCGCAAGTCACTGACATTTCAAAAACTGGCTGACCAGTTGGGAATATCTAAAGAGCGAGTGAGACAACTGGAACAGCGTGCAGTTGCGAAATTAAAAGCCGTAACACAGGGGACCCGGCTGGAACTGATTCGTGATCTGGTCTGCGATTAGATTCAATCACGAAACTTCTGAGGAGAAGCCAGATGCAAAATCTATGTTATGATCTGGAGGCATTTTACGATGGGGCCTGTCCACTCTGTCTGCGGGAAGTCAATCTGTTAAGACGTCTCGACCGCCATAACAGGGTTCAGTTTACGGATATCTCCAGCCCGAGTTTTAAAGCAGCGGAATATGGTATGACGCAGCAGCAGTTCATGCAGGAAATGCACGCCCGCCTGCCAGACGGTTCCTGGATTACTGGAGTTGAAGTCTTTCGACGTCTTTATTCTGCAGTCGGGTATCGTTGTCTGGTCTGGCCTTCGCGTCTGCCTGGAATCTCACACGGTCTGAATTATCTGTATCAGATCTTTGCGAAGAAACGATTGAGCCTGACAGGGCGTTGTCAGAATCAGGATTCAAGCTGCCGCATTACCACTCATAAGTCTGAGGTCAGTTCATGAAGATCGCCATCATCGGTGGAGGAATATCAGGACTCACGGCTGCTTATTTTCTTCATCATCAACATGAAATTACTTTGTTTGAAGCAAATCAGTATATCGGCGGCCATACAAATACGATTGATGTCGAGATTAAAGGAGAACAGCACGCCGTCGACACAGGATTTATTGTCTTCAATCATCAGACGTATCCTCATTTTACCCGGCTCTTAAATGAACTGGGTGTCAAGTCGCAACCGACCGAGATGAGCTTCAGTATGAAGTGCGGTCGATCCGGTCTTGAGTATCGGGGGGCTGACTTGAATGGATTTTTTGCACAACGTCGCAACCTGATCAATCCCCGTTTTTATCGTCTGCTGGCTGATATTCTCAGGTTTAATCGACAGTCGGTCCAACTTTTAGAGTCTGAGGAAGATCAACTGACGGTGGGAGAGTATTTAAAAGCGAATGAATACTCTCAAGAATTTATCGAACAGTATTTTTTGCCCATGGGGTCGGCAATCTGGTCCTGTCCGGTTGGAACGTTTGAAAATTTTCCGATCCGTTTCATTGTCGAGTTTTATTTGAATCATGGGATTCTGGCGATTCGCGACCGTCCTGAGTGGCGTGTCATCTGTGGCGGTTCAAAGCAGTACGTTAAAGAATTGACCGCCGGATTTGTAAAATCCATTCGCGTCAATTCCCCGGTCATTTCTGTGCTGCGCAATGAAAGTCAGGTCGATGTCAATCTACAGGATGGCTCGCTCGAACAGTTTGATCATGTGATTTTCGCCTGTCACAGCGATCAGGCATTACGCATCTTAGGGAATCAGGCTTCGCCGATTGAACAGGAACTGCTGTCAGCTTTTCCTTATGAAAAAAATATAGCTCAACTGCATACCGATACATCGGTCCTGCCTGTTTCACGACGTGCCTGGGCCTGTTGGAATTACTTTATGCCGCGTGGGGAAAACCGGAAAGCGACTGTCACTTATCAGATGAATCTATTGCAGGGAATTCAGTCGAAGCATGTCTTTTGTGTGACCCTGAATGGGCAGGATCGGGTTGATCCCACGAAAGTGATTCGGGAAATCGAGTATGCTCACCCTGTCTTTACCAGCGAACGTGCAGCGGCGCAGCAAAGGCAGGCTGCGGTGATCAATCAGAATTCCACATCGTTTTGTGGAGCGTACTGGGGAAATGGTTTCCACGAAGATGGCGTGAACAGTGCCATGGCTGTCTGTCGTGAATTACTGGGAGTGACGGATCTATGGAAAGTGGTATCTACACGGGCTGGGTTCAACACAGACGCCATGCTCCCGTCGAGCACAGCTTTCGCAATCGAATCTTCCTGATGTATCTGGATCTGGCTGAACTCGATTCTGTTTTTAAAGGTCGATTCTGCTGGTCTACACGGCGAATGGCTCTGGCACGGTTCTGTCGGGAAGATCACCTGGGGGATCCACAGGTTTCACTTGATGAATCCGTCAGGGACATGGTAGCTCAGTCAGGCAGATCCAGACCGGGTGGGCCAATTCGACTATTGACTCATTTGAGGTATTTTGGATTTGTGATGAACCCCGTTTCATTTTACTTCTGTTTCGATCAACAAAATGAAAGTCTGGAAACGATCGTGGCTGAAGTGAATAATACTCCCTGGGGAGAGCGGCATTGTTATATAATTGATCAAGATCAGTTTGGGCAACAATTACAAAGGCAGCCCACAAGAAAGAATTTCCATGTCTCGCCATTTCTCCCGCTGGACATGGAATACTTCTGGCGGTTCACTTTACCTGCAGAAAATGTGGCAGTTCACATCGAAAATTATCAGAAGCAGCAACGAGTATTGGATGTGACCATGAGCCTGAAGCGACAGGAGATTACGACATTGAACCTGCTGCGTTCACTGGTCTCCTATCCGTTTATGACGTGGTATATTTTTGCCGCCATTTACTGGCAGGCCCTGAGATTATGGTTGAAACGGGTGCCCTTTTATCCGCATCCGAAACAGCAAACTGCTTCAGAACAAGGTAATAGATCAAGGACACCATAATGCTGCAAAACCATCCGATCACACAACAGGAATCGTCATCTTCAATAATTGGAATATTGAATGCTACCTGTCGACAGTTGCTTTTAAAAAAGCTGAACGGGTTAGTTCGAGGACAGATCACACTGAGAGAAGGGATGCAATCCACTGTTTTTGGTAAAGATGAATCAGATTTACGGGTTGTAGTCACTGTTCATCACCCTCGCTTTTATCAGGCCGCAGTCCGGGGAGGCGGGTTGGGTATCGCACAAGCTTTAATGGATGGTGACTGGTCCACGGATGACCTCACAGGACTCGTGCGGATCTTTATCCGAAACCTGGATGTGACCGACCAGTTTGAAGGGGGGCTGGCCCGCATGCGACAGGCCGTTGCTCGCATGGGGCACTGGTTTCGAAGGAATACACGCATCGGCGCTGCTCAGAATATTCAGGAACACTACGATCTGGGCAACAACTTTTATCGTTTGTTTCTTGACGAAACGATGAGCTACTCCTGTGGTGTCTTTGAGCACTCTGATGCATCAATGCGGGAAGCCTCCGTGTCAAAACTGGATCGGGTCTGTCGACATCTGAATCTGCAGCCCCAGGATCATCTGCTGGAAATCGGAACTGGCTGGGGAGGCCTGGCATTATATGCTGCACAGAATTATGGTTGTCGCGTAACGACAACAACCATCTCTCGCGAACAGTACCACCTGGCAGCAGAGCGTATTGATGCTGCAGGATTGTCGGGTAAGGTGAAACTGTTGTTAACGGATTATCGGGATCTGGAGGGACAATATGACAAACTGGTGTCGATTGAAATGATCGAAGCTGTGGGAGCCGAGTTCTTTGAAACCTACTTTCAAAAATGTTGTGAACTGCTGCGACCAGAGGGGATGATGTTTCTCCAGAGTATTGTGATCAAAGATCAGCGGTTTAAAGAATATCTTAAGAGTGTTGATTTCATCAGACGATATATTTTTCCCGGAGGGTGTCTGCCTTCTGTCGCCGCGATATTAGAAACCACTGCCAGGGTGACCGATCTGCGACTGTTGCGACTGGATGATATCGCCCCGCATTATGCACAGACGCTGCGTTGCTGGCGAGAACAGTTCCACGAACGACTCGACGAGGTGCGCGCCTTGGGTTATTCCGAATCTTTTATCCGGATGTGGAATTATTACTTCTGTTATTGTGAAGCGGCATTTGAAGAGCGACAATGTAATACCGTGCAGATGTTGTTTGCCCGGCCTGATAGTCGGTTCGACCCGCAGTTCATTCAGTCTGACGAGATTCGTTCATTGCCGGAACTGGAGGTTTCTGCATGAATTTGTGGTTGATGATTCTATATGGCTGGCTGAGCATGTCTGCTGTGATGGCGCTGTTGTGGTTGCTGCAGCGTAAAACCGGAGACGCCGGTATTGTCGATGTCGCCTGGGGAATGGGAGTCGGTCTGTTGACTCTCTTTTTTGTGTGGGGCCGACATGATGGCGATATGACAAGGCGAATTGTACTGGCGGTACTGGCGATGGGTTGGGCGCTGCGACTCAGTGGATATGTTCTCTGGAGAGTTATGACGATGCCCGAAGACGGGCGATATCAGACATTAAAAGAAAACTGGGGATCCGCGGCACAATACCGTATGTTCTGGTTCTACCAGCTTCAGGCTGCGGGGAGTCTGTTATTTGCTTTACCGATGCTGATCGCTGCCGGAGGGAAGTCTCCTTTTGGTCTGGTAGATTTAGCTGGTGTTCTGATCTGGTTGGTCGCAATTGCAGGTGAGTTGACAGCAGACAGACAACTGTCCCGTTTTCGTGCCAATCCAGTTCACAAAGGGCAGGTCTGTCGAGAAGGACTCTGGAACTATTCCCGACATCCCAACTATTTTTTTGAATGGCTGCACTGGTGGGCTTATGTCTGTCTGGCTTTGAGTGCCCCCTGGGGTTGGCTCACACTGTTCGGACCCATTCTGATGTTGCATTTTATAATTAACGTGACAGGAATTCCTCCCACAGAAGCGCAGGCTTTGAAAAGTCGTGGTGATGCGTATCGAGAATATCAGCGAACGACGAGTGCTTTTTTTCCCTGGCTACCCCGTTCAAAACAGGTGACAACATGAACTATGAAACATTAACCAAAATTGGAATTGAGCTGGTAGAGCGGGGATGGGTACCGGATGTGGTCGTTCGTCGTGCGATCAGAAAACTCTGCGCTCAAAGGTTGTCGAACCTGGAAACTGGTGATCCAGAATCAAATAGCAAGCGGCAGCAGAAATTCATTGACGCCAGTCGGCAGGGCCCCATTGCATTAGTGCCGGAAAAGGCCAACGAGCAACATTACGAAGTGCCCGCTGAATTCTACAAGAACGTGTTAGGCAGCCATCGCAAGTACAGTTGCTGTTACTGGCCTGAAGGTGTGGAAACACTGGATGAAGCAGAGGCATCCGCTCTAAGTGAGACTTGTCAGCATGCGGATATTCAGGATGGCATGTCGATCCTCGAACTGGGCTGCGGGTGGGGATCATTAACATTATGGCTGGCGGAAAATTATCCTGACTCCCGGATTACGGCGGTCTCGAATTCTCATTCACAAAGAGAATATATTGAACAACAGGCGGAGGCACGGGGAGTAGCAGACCGAATCCAGGTGATTACCGCTGATATGAATGAATTCATTCCAGAGGAAACGTATGATCGTGTGGTCTCTGTTGAAATGTTCGAGCATATGCGGAACTATGAACAACTCCTGCAGCGAATTGCAGGCTGGCTGAATGAACAGGGGAAACTGCTGATTCACGTCTTCTGCCATCGGGAATTTGCATACGAATTCAATGATCAAAACGCGGATGACTGGATGGGTCGCCATTTCTTTTCCGGAGGCATCATGCCCAGCGATCAGCTGTTAACTCAGTTTCCAGAGCAGATGCGCGTGACAAAACAATGGCGCTGGGGAGGTGAGCATTATCAGAAAACATCTGAAGCATGGCTGTCAAAACTGGATCAGCAGCGAAAAACGATCCTGCCCATTCTGGTTGACACTTATGGAAAAAGAGAAGCAGCACGCTGGCTGATCCGCTGGCGGTTGTTCTTTATGGCCGTTGCGGAGCTGTTTGGCTATCGCGAAGGGACGGAATGGTATGTCTCACACTATCTTCTGGTGCCACAGTCGGCAGAGAAAACGAATATTGTTTTTTCAGAGAGAGAATATTCTTCATTCTGAATTCATGGATTTGATTTCTTCTCTGAGACGGGGGAGCTCTGCAAGACAACGCTGCATTTCCTGTGCGACCCCATCGACCAGAGTTGTGATCTTGTCCAGTTCGGCTGCTTCGCCCGCCT